>JAEEGG010004763.1_pt1 | contig 32723 bp, 25 predicted proteins | sample 9134161 | NCBI WGS metagenome assembly JAEEGG01 (sample SAMN16246543, study PRJNA631951) | gut metagenome | biome: gut microbiome; feature: rumen; material: CR-attached | host: Bos | place: Iran: Karaj | collected 2018-10 | reverse complement strand
GGAGAAAGAGAAATAGCCCAAAGCGGGGCATGGTGGTGGGTGGTGTCCTTTGTTGTATGGTGGATATTGGATTGTATTGGAGGTTTCGCTTCACCGTATTCTGCCGCGCACTCCCTTTCTGTTGCAGAAGGGGAATTGGTGCCTTGTGGCACCGCCGTGCCACATGAAGCTAATTTCTCTATTATGCCCGTGGCACCTTAGTGCCGCATGGAACTAACTCCCCTTCTGTTGCAGAAGGGGAATTGGTATTGTGCGGCACCTCGGTGCCACAAGTTGTATTAACAATGGATAATGTCGCCATAATATTCTTGCGTCAAGATCTGTTTCGTTGTATTATTTTGCGAAATAAAAATTCAAAATTAACAAATGGTTCTTAATTTTGAATTCGCGTTTTGTAACTTGTTTATTATCAGTATTGAAAAATTTTCGTTAGCTATTGGTGAAATAATTTTTATGTTTTATCTTTGCGGATGGAATTGAAAAGACAAACCATAATAAAAAAACAGAACCTATGGAGCAGAGAGATCCTATAGAAGAGGCCCGCAGATATGTGGCCAACGCGGAAGAGGTCATCAAGAAGGCCCAGTATGACCCGGAAACGCAGTCCTATATGGACAGCAAGTACATCAAGATGGCTGGCGACACACTTTGGAAGGGATGCCTGCTCGCCCTTGATTCGGTATTGCATGTGCGCAAGGGCAAGGGCCGCCCGTCAATCGAGAAATACAAGGCGGCAGCCTCAAAACGTGACCGTAAACTGTTGCAGTTCATGAATAACGGATATGATGTCATGCACCTTTATATGGGTTATGACGGTACGAAGGGGAAGAAGACTTGCGATGTCGGTTTCGAATACGCCAACGCTATCATTGACCGCTGCGCCACGCTCCGTCCGGAACCTGTGTGCGTGTGATGGGCTTGTCGCCCATGGTCTCCGTGACAACCGAACAGAGATTAGAGAAAAGCATGATGTCGTGGCAGCACCCTTGTTCTTGCCCGTGACATAATAGAAAAGACAAACCAAAATAAAAAACAGAACCTATGGAAGAGAGAGATTCGATAGAAGAGGCCCGCAGATATGTGGCCAACGCGGAAGAGGTCATCAAGAAGGCCCAGTATGACCCGGAAATGAAAAGTTACACCGATAGCAAATACATCAAGACGGCTGGCAATATCCTGTGGAGCGGTTGTCTTGTAGCACTCGACGCTGTACTTCATGTGCGTAGGGGGAAAGGCCGTCCATCCATTGAGAAATACAAGGAGGCTGCCAAAAAACGGGACGGGAAGCTGCTGCAGTTTGTGAATAACGGATATGATGTTATGCACCTTTATATGGGCTACGACGGCAGCAAACAAAAAAAAGTCTGTGATGCTGGTTTTGAAGTCGCCAAATCTATCATCGACCGCTGCGCCACGCTCCGTCCGGAACCTGTGTGCGTGTGATGGGCTTGTCGCCCATGGTCTCCGTGACAACCGAACAGAGATTAGTGAAAAGCATGATGTCGTGGCAGCACCCTTGTTCTTGCCCGTGACATAATAGAAAAGACAAACCAAAATAAAAAACAGAACAAAATGGAGAAGAGAGATCCGATAGAAGAGGCCCGCAGATATGTGGCCAACGCGGAGGATGTTATCCAAAAAGCGAACTATGACCCCGAAATGAAACGATATACGGATGACAAATACGTCAAAATGGCCGGTAATACGCTATGGAACGGATGCTTGATTGCACTTGACGCACTGTTTGACATAAACAAGCGTAAAGGCCGTCCTGACATTGGCAAGTACAAGGAGGCCGCCAGCAAGCGCGATAAAAAATTGCTGGCTTTTTTGGTGGATGGCTATAATACCATGCATCTCTCTATGGGCTACGATGGCATAAAGGACAAGAAAATCTGTGATATCGGATTTGAGAAAGCAAACGCTATTATCGACCGCTGCGCCATGCTCGGCCCGGAACCTGTGTGCGTGTGATGGGCTTCCATTCATCAGTGTGCATTGTTCACCTCGTCCAGCAACAAACCGCCCAGACCGATGTGGTAGCCTTCGGAATAGAGTAGGATAGTGCCACTTTTGTCCACCACGATGCATATGGGGTTCACACCCTGCTTTTGTTCCACCAATCCTTTCAGGATGGCATCCTTCAACATGGGGATGTCCTGTGTGATAACCGAAAGATTGCCCGGTTGTTTCTTGCTGTGCTTCCAATTGCTGTTTTGCGTCACGAATATCAGCGGTCCGTTCCACGTCTCATATTCTTTCTGCTTGGATTCCATTTCTTTTACGAGATGATTTACGGGTTCCGTGCCAGGTGTCACTATGCAAAGAATAAGTTTGTCCTTGCCGCTTTCTTCCATGATGCTTTGCATGGACTTGCCTCCGACGGGTGTCTGTTTCACGTCGATGTGTCCATAGTCGTGGGCGCGGGCTATGAGCGGGCGCAGGGTGATCTGCTTCTCCACGGTCTGGCCGGCGGCCACTTGAAAGAACTCTAAGCGCGAAAGCACCTCGCCATCGCTGTATCGGTTGCCGGTGGAGAGACAATACCGTCCCGCTGGCACGTTCAGCACAATGTGCGGCTTGTCCACACGCGGATCGTTCTCATAGTCATAGGAGACATACTCCCCATCCTCGAATCGTTGCAGTGTGTATTGCGGATAATAGGCGTAGTGGTTGGGGTTGTGCAACACGATGGTGCCGTAGCTATCGTCGCCTTTCGCAATGTTGTTGCCGAGCAGCTTCACATTCAGCCACTGGCCCTTCTCCCAGGCGTAAAGCTCGCCGCTGGCGTTGTCCATGTAGGCGGGGACGTTGTAGGCGCGGCAGAGGGCCACGAAGAAAATGCCCAAGGAGTGCGCGTCGGCACGCCGGCCCCGTAATACGCCGTTCGGAGTGATGGGACAGTTGTAGTAGTTGCAGTCGTCATCCACGGTGATGTTGTCCAGCGTGTATTGCCGCAATTGGGCCACGGTGGGATTCGCCCCCAATTGGAGGTATGTGTCCTTGAAGAGGAGCCCGACAGACGGGCACAGCAACTCGTTGGAGATGCGAGGAGCCAGAAGCCCTTTTATGAAAACATCTTTGGGTATGAATTTTCGATTGTGTGCCAAATCCGACACCCAGACGCCCGTCGGCGTGGATGCATCAATAAGCATGAGGTTCTCTTCTAAGACCTGCTCGCGCGTGTCGCGCAAGTCCTTGTCGGAAAGGGATGCGATGTACTCGCGAAGGAGGATGTGATTGTCTTTGGTTTTGTGTTTCCGGAGGAAGTCCATGATTTCCGCATGGTTGCCTTCGCTCCGGCGCACGATGTCGTACAGTTCGTCATCCGTAAAGTAATCGTTTTTCAGGGTTGCCTTAACTCGCGCCTTGCTGGGGAATGTGTTGCGGTAGGCCTCGCGCAGGGAGTCCTCGTGATGCTTGCGGCGGTCGCAGCGCGCCTGCCGTGCCGCGTCCGCTGCGGGGATGTTGGAATTGCCGACGGGTGGCACGACGTCGATGTCCACGATGTCTTCGTGATGCGCGGCTCCTTCCGCAACGCGGTTCTTCGGCATCAGCACCAAGGTCCTTGTGTGTCCGTCGCGCCCGTCGATTTCGGAAAAGGCGTACATGTCGTCTTTGCTGGCCCACGCCAGCAGGTCGCCCTTGCCGGTGACAAGCGAAGCCTGCCCTTTTTCATCGGTCCGTTTGGCGGCTAACGTGTAGTATTCGGCGTAGTTGTAGAGTTTGAAACGCACCACGGCATCCTGAATGAGGTGATGGTTCCCATCCACCACGGTGACCGTCAGGCGCACGGTGTCGGCGTAGTTGGACAGCACGTTGATGCAGGAGTAGTAGCGGTTTTTCCGGTTCACCTCCTCGGGTCCGTTGTAGCGTCCGAAAACGTTGGTGTGTACCATCATTGCGCGGGTGGCAGGATAGGCGAACCAGCCCATATTGAGGTCTGGATCAGGCTCGCAGGCGCCGAGGAACCACCATTTGCCGTTCACCCAGACCTCTACCCAGGCGTGGTTGTCGTCGCAGTGCGCCCATCGCGGGGTGTAGCATTGGCGGGCGGGAATACCCACGGCGCGCAAGGCCGTCACCGTGAGGGTGCTCTCCTCGCCGCAGCGTCCGTGCGAGGTCCTCAAAGTGGCCAGCGGCGCAGAAGTGCGCACATCGGCGGGCTGGTAGTCCACGTGCTCGTGGCACCAATGGTTCACCTCCAAGGCGGCCTCATACATGCTCATGTTTTTGATCCTGTTTTTTAACTGATGGAAAATGTAGGCCCTCGACGTGTCCAAGTTCTCGTTGTTCACCCGATAGACCAAAACAAAATGGCGGAAGATGTCGTCGGGCACGGATTTGCCCCATGAGAATGTTTTCCGTGCTTCCAGCGCGATGTCCACCTGCTGTTCGAAGAAGCTGGCGTTGTAGTCCACCAGATCGCTCTGCGGCATGTAGGCGTACAGGAATTTCAGGGCATCGGCGGTCTCGTCATCCGCCACCTCGCCAATATATTGTTGTATATATCGGCCATAACCGCCCGGCACCTCTTGCATACGCAAGTCATAGTCGTGATACACTTGCTGCCGATAGTTCTCGTCAGGTAGGATGCGGCGGCTTGAGAGGTTGGATTGGGCTGAAAGACTGTTTCCAAACAGAGAGCTTAAAAAAAGGAATAAGATGGCGTATGTTGCCGGATGTTTTTCTGTTTTCCGGTTGCTATAGAGTGTGATTATAATTACAGCGCTGAATATCAGTATGATGCCGAATGCCAGACGGAGGGTGAATACTTCTCCGAACAGAAAAATGCCAATCAAAACGGCGGTCAATGGTTCCAAAGCTCCCATGATGGCGGTGGGGGTGGAGCCGATGTATTTGGCTGCATAGACCATCATCACCAAGGCCAGAATGGCGGGAACGACAGCCAGCCATCCCACGTAAAACCAGCTCATGGCGGTGGCCGGCAGTTGAATGCCTTGCCCTGTACACAATGACATTAGCATGTTGCCTAAGGTGCAGTATATGAGCACGTAGAAATTGATCTTGAAGGATGACATGGCCAGATGGGAGCGGTTCATGACGATGATGTACAAGGCGTAGGTGAGGGCTGAGATCAACACTAACACCACCCCGACAGCCGATAGATTGCCACCGTCGGGGGCCCAATACAACAACAGTACGCCGAAGAAGGAGAGCACGAGGGCAATGGTGGTGGACCAGGTGATCCTTTCTCTGAAGAAAATGGCCATGATGGTGGCAGTGAGTACCGGATAGACGAAGAGTAGGGTGGAAGCCACGCCTACATCCATCAACTGGAAACTGGCATAGAGGGTGAACGAAGATGCCAGAAAAAGCATTCCCAGCATACTTAAGATGCCGAATTCAGACTTGCTGACCTTGAGTTTTTCCTTGCGCAACAGCATCACCACGGCGATGATGAGCCACGCCAAGCCAAACCGCCAGAAGAGAACGGTGCTTGGTGCCATTCCCTCGTCATACAGTCGCGCACCTAAAGGATTTGTGCCATAACATACGGCGGCTCCAATACCACATAAGGTGCCGAGCAGTTTTTTGTTGCTTTCTTTGTGTAATGATTGCACGAGTTTGATGGTTAGTGGGTTGAGTGTTTATTCAAGATAGCTGCCTTTGCCAAAGATTTTCTTGGCGTAAGGTGTGAGATCCCGATGCTTGGAGAGCCAGTATATGGGCATCACCACTGTCTGCAAACCGCAAGCGTATGGGGTGATGTCGTATTGTTGGAATACGATGTTGATGGTGCTCCGCGTACTGTCGATGAAAAAGTTGTCAGGGACGATGATGGGTTGTCCGGACTTGTATTCATCAAACATACAATCGCATACATCCTTGTTCACGGTCAGGTCTTCAACGGCGCGCAGGACTACCTCGCCTAAGCGGGTTGTGTCCACAAGGTCGTGGAGATGCAGCACCTGTCTCTTTTTGCGGTCGTAGGTCAGATATTCCACTATGAACAATCCATGGGCGGCACCTGCCAGAAAGGTTTCGGTAGTGTTGGTGAAGGTGACCAGTTCGCCGTTTTCCCGGCAGCTGTTTGCCAGATGGGCATAGGTGTGCTGCTCCAGATTGTCCACGTTGTCGAGGGGCTTGGTTGACAATGCTTTGACATCGTCGCCGTACAGCCATATATTCTTCAGCCATTTTTCGGAGGCTTCCTTGACGTTGGTGGCGGTGCTGTCGGCGAACACCTGCCGGATGAGCTCTTTCTCGGCCTCTTGGGCCATCATTCCTTCCTGTGGCCAGACCAACGAGTAACTGTTTTCCACCCCGTATGGATTGAGCTCTTCAGGCAGATAGGGGTCATCGGTTTTGACCATCATGCAGTGTTTGCCTTCCATTTTGATGGTAGAGAAAGGGCCGGAGGCTTTGTTGCATCCAGAGAAGATACAAGTTGTAATACACAGATAGATAATAAGTTTGCGTTTCATTGTGGATGTGTTTTTGTCGCTTGCAAAGATAACGGTTTTGCGTGGATTGCATGTTTCTCCGAAAAAAGGGAGAATTTTCATTAGTCAAAAGGAATTAGAGTGCGGGATGATGGAATCCGTTAGCGTCCAATCAGAAAAATGCACGGACGCTTGTCTAACAGGTTGCGTTCGTCTTCGAAATATTTTTTCCATTTGGATACGGATTGCGTTTTCAGCAGTGCGTTTTCGGAGGTGATGCCGGCGGCGATGCAAAGGCGTGTGGCGGGTTGGCAAACACTGCAGATGGAGGCGGCCATGCGGCGGTTGCGATAGGGCGTCTCAATGAATATCTGTGTCTGACCAGTCTTGATCGCGACCGATTCGAGGTTCTTTAGCCTTTTCTCCCGATCATATTGTTCCACTGGCAGATAACCGTGAAATACAAAGTTCTGCCCGTTAAGGCCACTGCCCATCAGGGCGAGAACAATGGAACTTGGCCCGATGAGTGGCACCACCTCGATGCCTAATTGGTGTGCTTTGGCCACTGCCAAGTTGCCCGGGTCGGCAACACATGGCACCCCTGCCTCCGACATCAGCCCCACATTATGCCCCTCCAAGCAGGGTTGCAGATACTCGTTCAACTCCACACCCTGCGTGTGCTCGTTGAGTTCGAAGAATTGCAGCTCGTCAATCTTCTTTTGGATGCCCGCGTAGCGCAGGAAACGCCGGGCCGTGCGCAGCTCTTCGACAATGTAATAATCAATTTGGTTGATGATTTCTGCGTTGAAGGCCGGGAAGAACTGGTCGAAGTTGCCTTCTGCAATCGGGGTTGGAAGTAGATATAGTTTTCCGTTCATTGGGGTTTACGATTTACGGTTTACGATTTACGGTTTACGATTTACGGTTTTCGGATATTATTTTATTTCTTATTGTTTTTGTTGATAAAAATATTACTTTTGGGAAATAAATTATTAAATAAATTTAGTTGTATATGAAAACATATTCTTTTGAAAATCTGGATGTTTGGAAATTATCACGGGAATTAGTTTTGGATGTTTATAAGATTCAACAGTCATTTCCTTCGATTGAGAGGTTTGGTTTAGGAGACCAATTGAGGAGAGCTGTGGTGTCTGTCCCTTCAAATATAGCAGAGGGAAGTTCAAGACATTCCGTAAAAGAACAAATACATTTCATAGACGTTTCTATTGGCTCATTGATGGAAGTTTATTGTCAAATATTGTTAGCAGTGGATTTGAAATATATAACAACCGCACAGATGGAAAATGTTAGAATGAAGATTGAACGAGTTGAAAAAATGCTCAAGGGGTTAAGGTATAAAAAGTTGAGCTGCTTGTAGTTCGATTTGCGATAATTCGCAAACCGTAAATCGAAACTCGAAAATCGTAAAGCGCCGATTTGCGCTTTAATACTCCACCCGTCCCTCGAATTTCTTCCACCGCTCAAAGGTCGGGGCTGCGAGATCCGCGTCGTGCTGTTCGGTGGGGATAGTGTACTCTTCCACGGGTTTGTTGAGTTCCTCGTAGATGAAGGTGTCGTCAAAGCCGGCATCGGCTGCCACTTCACAGGGCGCACCATAGTAGATACGGTCAGGGCGCGCCCAGTAGATGGCCCCGAGGCACATGGGGCACGGCTCGCTGCTGGCATACAGTTCGCACCCGGTGAGCTGGAATGTGCCCATGTTTTGGCACGCATCGCGGATGGCCTGCACCTCCGCGTGCGCGGTGGGGTCGTTGTGTGCGGTCACCATGTTGCGCCCGCGGCCCACAATCTCCCCGTCCTTCACCACTACGGCCCCAAAGGGCCCGCCTTCGCCCGTCTCGAAACATTCGTTGGCCAGACGGATGGCCTCTTTCATGAAATCAACGTTGTACATGTTGTCTTTTTTTTCTGGGTGCAAATGTAGTATTTTTTGTTTTACCTTTTGGAAATTATGGCTCACATTATGTTTCAAATCGAAAATGAAACTCGTAAATAGCCTGCTGCCATTGGATAACCATTCAATTATATGACTGGGCGAATGATTTTTTTACTATTTTTGCGCCTGACAAACTTGTCAGTAATAGAAAGTCCTAAAAAAAGATTGGTGATATGTCTATTGAATTGAAAGACAATAAGAAAGCTTGTATTCTCCGAGCTGCAGAACAGGAGTTCATGCAAAAGGGTTTTGATGGGGCTCGCATGGTGGAGATTGCAAAACGGGCTGGTGTGGGGCATCCGCTCTTGCACTACCATTTTCACACCAAGGAGGAGTTGTTTCATTCTGTGGTGAATGAGAAAATGGGCGTGTTGCGACAATCGGTGCAGATTCCCTTGGAAGATTCATCGGAACCGTTGTGTGACCGTTTGGCGAAGGCTATAGAATGCCACTATGATTTTGTGCGAGAAAACATTTCGTATATTCGTTTCATGTTGAATGAGATGGTGAACCAGCCACAACTTTTCGAGCCAATTGCGCGCGAAGCTTATGAGAAGGTGGATGCTGTTGCGGGGATTCTGCAGCAAGAACTGGATGCTGCGGCTGCAAGAGGGGAGATGGCCCGGATGGAGGCGAAAATGCTTTTGGAGGATATAATCACATTGAATGTTTCCTGTTTTTTGTTGCGGCCGATTGTGGAAAAAATAAGCCCACATTATCAAGACGGGGATTATTCTGAAAGACGGAAGCAGGAAAACGTGAATCTGATTATTGGGCGGCTGAAATGTCAGAGTGAGGCTTCAAAGTAGATAATGAAAAGATTTATTTCATTTGAAAAACATAAAGATAGATGAATAAAATATACAAAGTAGGAATTGACATTGGTTCCACGACGGTAAAGGTGGTGGTGGTCGATGCGAACGACACGGTTTTGTACGCCGATTACCGACGGCATAACATGAACATTCGGGCTACGGTTCGCGAGGCGCTGCTTCCGTTTGCCGAAAAGAATGCGGATGCGTCGTTGAAGGTGGCGATTACCGGCTCCGTGGGCATGGGATATGCCGAATGTTGGCATCTGCCGTTTGTGCAGGAGGTGATTGCCGCCGCCACGCTGGTGAAGCGGCAGTTCCCGCAAACCCGTACATTCATTGACATCGGCGGCGAGGACAGCAAGATGATTTTCTTCGAAGAGGGTAGGGTCCCTGACATCCGCATGAACGGCAACTGCGCCGGTGGCACGGGAGCCTTCATCGACCAGACTGCCAGCCTGCTGAATGTGGACACATCGGAACTGAATTCGCTGGCGGAAAAGTCCCAGACCGTCTATCCCATCGCTTCCCGTTGCGGTGTCTTCTCCAAGACCGACATCCAGAACCTGCTGGCCCGGCACGTCAGCAAGGCGGACGTGGCACTCTCGGTGTTTCATGCCGTGGCCCTGCAGGTCATCGGCACCCTCTCGCGCGGGCTTGATGTGAAGCCGCCGGTCTTCTTTTGCGGCGGCCCGTTCGCATTTCTGCCCATGCTTAGAAAGACCTTCCAGGAAAACCTCCATATCACCGATGCGGATTGTGTGGCTGTGCCCGACGCCCGCGTGGTGCCCGCCCATGGTACCGCCCTGATGGCAGGAACACAGTGTCACGAATCTGTTTCGATGCGTGATTTCCTGCATGATATTGAAAATCTGTCTATTGATAATGATGTGCTGCTGCAAAACCGCTTGGCTCCCTTGTTTGGCAATGCGGATGTTTTTGCAAAATGGAAACAGCAGAAACAGAATTTCTTCGTGCCTCGTGTGACGTGGGAGGAGGTGAAAAGCCCCAACGTCTTCATGGGGGTGGATTCCGGCTCCACCACGACCAAATTAGTGGTGTTGGACGAGGAGGGGCGCTTGCTCTATCGGGATTACCGTTCCAACAACGGCAACAGCTTCGGAGCGTTTTTGCAAGCCCTGAAAACCTTCAGGCAGACGTGCGACGAGCATGGTTTTGCTCCGCGCATCGTGAACAGTGCGGTGACGGGCTATGGCGAGAACCTGCTCAAGACCGCCTTCGGGCTGCACCACGGTGTGGTGGAAACAATGGCTCACTATCTGGGGGCGAAAAGCGTGTCGCCGGACGTGTCGTTCATCCTCGACATCGGCGGTCAGGACATGAAGGCCATTTTTGTGGAGAACCAAGCCATACGCCGGTTGGAAATCAATGAGGCATGTTCATCGGGATGCGGCTCCTTTATAGAGACGTTTGCCAAGATGCTGGGTTATCCGGTGGCGGATTTCGCGCGGATTGCCTGCGAGGCGCAACACCCCTACGACTTGGGCACGCGCTGCACGGTGTTCATGAATTCCAAGGTGAAACAGGCCATGCGGGAAGGAACGACGCCGGAGGACATTTCCGCCGGATTTGCCTATTCCGTGATTAAAAACTGTTTGTTTAAGGTTCTTAAGTTAAGAAAGATAGAAGAACTTGGCGACCATATTGTGGTGCAGGGCGGCACCTTCAAGAACTTGGCGGTGGTGCGTGCGTTGGAATTGCTAACGGGCAAAGATGTACGCTTCTCCGACATTCCAGAGCTGATGGGTGCCTACGGCTGTGCCCTTTTCGCCAAGGAACAGCCTGTTACGCAGGCGTTGACATTAGATGAGCTGCTGGCTATTCGTGAGTTTGAAACGGAACAGCAGACATGTCCGGGGTGCGCCAACCACTGTACCGTTATCCAGTACAAATTCTCCAATAACCGTTGTTATTATTCCGGCAACAATTGTGAAAAGATTTTTGCCAATGAGTCGGAGGTGGTGCGCAAAGGCACGAATCAGCACCACGAGCGGCTCAAAATGCTGTTCCATCGTCCGATAATATCCCAGAAAGAGGCTAAACTCACGATTGGCATCCCGCGTGCGTTGGGTATGTTCGAGCTGTATCCCTTCTGGCATGCGTTGCTCTCGGAATGTGGGTTCCGTGTGGTGCTGTCGGGTAAATCAACAAACCCGTTGTACGAACAGGGTATCCATACGGTGATGTCGGAGAATATCTGTTTCCCGGCCAAACTGATGCACGGTCATGTGTATGATCTGGCGCAGAAGGGCGTGGACCGCATCTTTTATCCGTATGTTGTTATGGAACAAAAGGCTGACAGTCAGGTGCGTAACAGCTACAACTGTCCCATTGTGGCGGGTTATTCCGATGTGATGAAGAACGCCATCGACACGGTGGAGCGTTTCAATATCCCGTTTGATGCGCCGGTGGTGTCGCTCAACAACGAGGAACTTTTGCGGAAGGGCTGCCAGTCCTATCTGCGCTCGTTGGGTGTGGACAAAAAGACCGCCGACCAGGCCATTTCAGCGGCCGTGAGGGCGCAGCAGTCGTTCATCGCGCAGCAGCACCAGCGGGCGCAGGAGATTGTGCGGGAGGCCCAACGCCACGACCGTATGGTGGTGGTGCTGGCCGGTCGCCCGTACCATGCCGACCCGCTGATCCAGCACAAGATCTCCGATGTCTTGTCGGATATGGGCATCGCTGTGGTGACCGAATTTGTGGCCGATGAGTCCAATACGGAGGTCTATAAAGAGCTGGTCGCGGTGACACAGTGGACCTATCCCAACCGGATCTTCAAGGCGGCGCACTATGTGGCCAACAGTCCGGATAATGTGCATTTTATGATGATCACCTCCTTCGGCTGCGGCCCGGATGCGTTTATTATAGATGAAACCCATGATATTCTGGATCGTAAGGGCAAGAGTTTCACGCTGTTGAAGGTGGATGATGTGAACAATATCGGCTCGTTGCGCCTGCGCGTGCGCTCCATGGTGGAGAGTTTGAAGTTCAGTCGCAAGATGGAGGTGAACAAGCCGTTTGTCACCACGCCGGCTTTCCGGGATACGGACCGCCGGCGCACCATCCTCGGCCCGACGTTCGCGTCCGGCTACACGGAGTTCTTCCCCACCTTCTTCAAGATGGCCGGTTATAAGCTCGTGGTGTTGCCGATGGGCGACAAGGAGTGTGTGGACTTGGGTTTGCAGTATGCCAACAACGAAGTCTGTTATCCTGCCACCATTGTGGTAGGCAGTCTGCTGAAGGCGTTGCGTAGTGGGGAATATGATTTGAACGATGTGGCGGTTATCATCACCCAGACGGGTGGCCAGTGCCGTGCCACGAATTATATCATGCTGATTAAAAAGGCGTTGGTGGCCGCTGGCTTTGAGCAGGTGCCGGTGTTGTCGCTGGCGTTGGGCAACACGTTGGCCAATGAACAGCCCGGATTTGTGGTGGATGCCAAAAAGCTGGCGGTGCCGGCGTTGTTCTCCCTCTTGTTCGCCGACTGCCTGTCGCGTATGTACTACGCGGCGCGCCCGCGGGAGTTGGAACGTGGCATCGCCAAGAAGATTCAATACAAATACATCGAGAAATCCTTGCCGCTCATCGAAGCCCGGAATTACAAGGGACTGCGCAAGCTCCTGGCCGAAGCGGTGAAGGAGTATATGGCCAACATGGATTGCAACAAGCCGCTGCCACAGATTGGTGTGGTGGGCGAGATCTACGTCAAATACAACGAGTTCGGCCATCTGAATGTGCTTGACTGGCTCGCCGACCAGGGCGTGGAGGTCGTGGCACCCTCCATTTACAATTTCTTTATGAACAGTTTTGTCAATCGGCATATAAACAAAAAGCTGAACATCAAGGAGGTGAACCAGCCGTTGTTTGTGTCGGATGCCATCTACAGGCTCATCTTCCATTATGCCAAAGTCTTTGACAAGATTTGTGCCCCGTTCCCGTATTACCGTCCGTTTGCCGACATGTTCCACGATGCGGAACTGGCCTCGCGCATCATCAATATGGCGGCCAATTTCGGGGAGGGGTGGCTTATTCCGGCGGAGATGTCGGCGTTGGCGGAAAGCGGCGTGAAGAACATCATCAGCCTGCAACCCTTCGCGTGTATATCCAACCATATCATTGCCAAGGGTATAGAAAAGAAAATACGCCAGTTCTATCCCGATCTGAACATGCTGTTCCTGGATTTCGACGGCGGCACCAGCGAGGCCAATGTCTTCAACAGGTTGCATTTTATGATTGAGAATGGAATGTAGGAAATATTTCGACTTGTATGACGGGGCCTTGTTTTTTTCTCTATCTTTGCACACTCTAACAAAAAAACATTTTATAATGGAATTTGCCCGGAAAGTGTTTTAATTGAATTGAAAAAATAAAAAATATGAAAAAAATTTTATGTGTTGCATTTGCTCTGATGAGTCTGTTGACAATGGTTGCCCAGCAAGCCGTTACGCTGACTTTCACTGGTCGTGACCAAAACAATGCCTATGTTCGGCTTGATAGTGTGAGGGTTGACAATCTGACACGCAATTGGTCAGAAACCATTGTGTTTCCGGATACCGTATATACTCTGAGGGTGGGTGTTGGCGTTGACAACCATACCGGTGCCGATGGAATGCAGGTGATACCCAATCCTTTTGACGGCAAAACTCAGATGAACGTGTATTCTCTGAAAGGGGAATTTGTGAAAATGATGGTGATGGATGTCAGCGGCAAGATATGTGCCGAATACAGCGGATATCTTTCGGCAGGTGACAACCTTTTCGAGATACAACTCACTACGCCGCAGACTTACATCCTTTCCGTGCAGACTGGAGAGGGAAGTCATAGTGTGAAGATGGTGAACACCGGACGCACGGGTGTGAACAGGATAAATCATGTTGGGGGTGGGGTTCACAATATGCAGTTCAACATAAAAAGTACCTCATCCCATGGGTTTGAATTGGGGGATGAGATGCGCTATCAAGGCTATACTTTATATTTGGGTAATTTTTTGTCAAGCCTTCCGGTAACGAGACACCAATCGACGGATGAGGAGATTGTGTTGGAGTTCGACAACACAGACCTCCCGAATCTTAACTCATGTGGCGTGGCGGTGGTATTGCAGAATGAAACAGGTAGTGGCAGCCGTATAACGGAGGTTCGCGATCATGAAGGAAACAGCTACTCGGTGGTGCAAATCGGTAGCCAGTGCTGGATGAAGGAGAACATGAGGGCCACCACGTCGCCCAGCACGGGACACAGTATGGTGGAGAATCCGGCTTCGAACTCCACGACGGTCGAACGACGCGCCTATTATTATAATAATGATGTCAATAATGCCAGTAACGGTTATGGACTTTTGTACAATTGGAATGCAGTGATGGATTCGGAGAATTCTCCGATGATTCGAGGGGTCCGGCGTGGTATTTGTCCGGAAGGGTGGCATGTGCCGAAAAAAGAAGAATGGAGCATTTTGCAGGATTATATGTCGGATTATTACATGGACACATGTACAAACAGTACGGGTTACACCGCTTCCGGATATGGCAGGGCTTTGGCGGCGAATGTGGAATGGCAGGCGAATGCGAATTCCACTGGTTGCGGTCTTGCTGATGACCTCGCATCCAATAATGCCAGCGGTTTTACAGGTCTTCCGGCTGGATATAACTCTGGTTCAAGTTTTTATGGAAAATATGGTACTTGCGAATTTTGGTCTTCATCGGTCGTGTTCAACAGTTTTAATTCTGTGACGGGTTATTATTATATTGGTTTGTATTTTTCAGGTTTGCAAGCACGTACTGCAAGCTCTTATTTTGGAGAGGCTTTACGCTGTATCCGGGACGGGGAGACTTACACTTTGCACTTTGAAGCCAATGGTGGAGCCGGTGTGATGGATGATGAGATCTTCCTTGAGGGGATTGCGGATTACATTTTCGAATGTGGATTCACGCGCAGCCAGTACGGATGTAAGGGTTGGAACACTATGGCTGATGGTAGCGGCACCAGTTACGCACTTGACGAATTAGTGACACTGACTTCTGACTTGACGTTGTACGCGCAATGGGGAACCTGTTACACGCTTTCTTTTGATGCTAATGGAGGTACTGGAAGCATGAACCCGCAATCTTTTGTGAGTGGGCTGTCCAATTCACAGCCTATCTCCCCGAATAATTTCAACAGGACACTGTATGTGTTTGACGGATGGAATACAAATGCTGCCGGAACAGGAATGTCGTACGCAAATGGGGATTCCATAGCCTTGACGCAGAATATGACTCTGTATGCCCAATGGCGTGCTGCCAGCACGGATGCGGAGAAGAACCTCACGTCCTGCGTGGTGACATCGGCTCATGCCAATGAGACCCAGAATGGTACCCGTATCACTGCCGTGAAAGACCATCAGAACAACAGTTATCAGGTGGTGCAAATCGGAAGCCAGTGCTGGTTGAAAGAGAATATGCGGGCCACCACTTCGCCCAGCACCGGTACGAATATCGTGGAACTGCCGTATTCTTCATTTTCCTATTCCGGGAAAAAGGCTTTCTATTATCAAGATGATACCACCAGCGCGGCTAATGGCTATGGCCTGTACTACAACTGGAACGCCGCTCTTGACACTTTCAACGTCGCATACGGGGAGTTGTCAACCTCCACTGACACTGCCGCATTTGTGCACATGTGTGTGGACGGCTATCGGCGGGGCATTTGTCCAGAAGGCTGGCATGTGCCCACCTACGGAGAGTACCATCAACTTCGCACCTGTGTGATGATGACCCCAGAATGGCTTTGCGGGAGCAATTATGAAAAAGCATTGTCCGCACCCGCAGGATGGAGTTATTCACCAACGAATTGTACATCGGGTAATGATATGATTTCCAATAACGCTACCGGATTCTCACTTTTGTCCACTTCAGAACCAAGAGGTGATGCCGGCACATTCTGGTCCTCAACCCAATTTATCGACAATCCCCAACGCACTCCGTCAGCCTTGATGGCATACATATCCTATTCTGGCAGTTCGGACTTAGATTGGTACACGTTTTTTTATGCAAAATGCCCGGTGCGCTGTATTCGGGATTATGCCATCGAACGTAATCCCAATGACGGACAACCTTGTGTGGGTGCTGCAACCGCAACGGACTTTGACGGCAATGTTTACAATACTGTGCAAATCGGCAGCCAGTGCTGGATGAAGGAAAACCTCCGTAGCACACATTACTCCGACGGTACTGCTCTGCTCAATGTGGATACTATTCCGTATAGTTGGCAGACCTCACTGGATGTGAACTATGGGTATTACCATCGTTCATCCAATTATAGCGCAGATACTTTAGGCTTATCATATTTATGGAATACCGCTGTGCATTCTTCGGGGACTCCAAATCCGAATGTGTCTGTCCAAGGGGTGTGTCCGCAAGGCTGGCATGTGCCCAATGTGACCGAGTGGCAGCAATTGGATAACTATTTCCGTACTCAGTGTGCATATGTGACGGATGGTACCCTTGACCTTGCAGCCACATGTTTTACCGCTGTCCCAGCACCCAATTTTAATTATCCGAATGGAAATGAATCACTTGGCTTGACAATAGAATTATGGGCTTCAAACAGAGACTTTTATTATTATCCTAACTATTTTCGTAATCCTATAAAAAAAATAAACTCGAGTTTATTTACAACGTTTCATTATGTTCGATGTCTTCGTGATTAGTAACGCTGTCCCGTTTTTTCTCTATCTTTGCACACTCTAACAAAAAAACATATTATAATGAAAAAGCATATAATTCTGTGGCTTTTTTTGTGGGTTGCATTTTCCTTGCCTGCCCAGAACATGAAGGCCTTCATCAGCCACAAGGCCTACTGCACCGACAAAGGGCAGCCTTACATTGAGTTCACATTCATCGTGGGCGGCAATTCCGTCCAGTATGTTCGTAACGACAAGGGCCTTTTTGAGGCCGATGTGGACATCCGCGTGGATGTGATGCGTCAGGACACGTTGGTGAAAACCCTGCACTACATCCTCTCCAGCGAACAGCTGGCCGATACCTCCGTGGCCGAGAAACCCGACTTTGCCGACATCCAGAACCTGCCCGTGCCCAACGGTGATTATTTCCTGCATTTCTATCTTACGGACAAACACAAGGATTCCTCCACGTTGAAATATATCGACCGTATTGTCCTGAACTTCTCGCCGGATAAGATCTCCTCGTCGAGAATATCGCTGTTCGAGGATATGAGCGCACCTGTGTCGCCGGGCTTGTATGTGAAATACGGTTTCAACCTGCCTCCGTTGTACTACAATTTCGTTCCCGAATCCCAATACACGCTGCCCTTTGCCGTGGAGGTGTATGGCACGCAAAAGCGGCTGGGCAACAATCGTCCGCTGACGGCAAAATGCTTTGTGGAGTGTGCGGACAATCACTTGGTGGCATTGCCTAACAATGTGATTACAAAAAAACTGCATACCGACCCTGTCGTTCTCATCATAGATCAGTTCAATGTTTTCCGTCTTCCTTCGGGGAATTATAATTTGGTGGTGGAATTGTACGATGAGCATGACAGCCTGTGTCTGGTCAACAAAGTTTTTTTCCAGCGCAGCAACCCATCTATGAAACTGGATATCCACCAATATGACGACGTGGTGATTGACAACTCGTTTGTGGCTGGCATGACGGACCGCAAGAAACTGGAAGACAACGTGCGCTGTCTGTATCCCATCAGCAATGCCATGGAGCGTGAGTTCTTCGAGCAACGCATGAAGCTTGTGGAGACGCCCCAGCTGCAGCGTTTCTTCTATGCCTTCTGGCTGTCACGCAATCCGAACAACCCTGAGGCCGAATGGAAGAAATACGAGAAGATGGTCGCCTACGTGCAGGAACGATTCGGCAGCAAGCAGGTGAAGGGCTACCACACCGACCGCGGGCGCGTCTATCTGCAATATGGCCAGCCGAACGACATCAAGGAGGTGCCCTCCGATCCCGTCACCTTCCCGTATGAGGTATGGCATTATTACTATCTGGACGACCAGACAAATGTCAAGTTCGTGTTTTACGATCCGTCGTTGGTGGGCAACGACTACGAGCTGCTGCATTCCAACAAGTATGGCGAGATGCATGACTCCAACTGGAAGATGCGTCTTGTGAAGAAAATACAGCCCCAGACCGATATTTACGATCCGGAACCCGAAGACTACTTCGGTGGCGGAATCAACGACAACTGGCGTTTTCACTGAAATTGGCGGCTGTGAAACGGTTTCTGGACTTGTTATGTTCAATTGTGGCCTTGGTGTTGCTCGCCCCGCTTTGGCTGCTCATCGCCTTGGCGATCATGCTCGAGTCACGGGGCGGCGTGCTGTACCGGCAGAGCAGGGTGGGGCGCGACAACCGTGATTTCACCCTCTACAAGTTCCGCACCATGCGGACCGGCTCCGACAAGAAAGGACTGCTCACTGTTGGCGACCGCGACAGCCGCGTGACGCGCGTGGGCTATTTTCTCCGCAAATACAAGCTGGACGAGTTCCCGCAGCTCATCAACATCATCAAGGGCGACATGAGCATCGTGGGTCCGCGGCCCGAGGTGCGGAAATATGTGGACATGTACACGCCTGAGCAGATGAAGGTGCTCAGCGTGCGGCCCGGCCTCACCGACTACGCCTCCGTGCGTTACGTGCATGAGAGCGAAATACTCGCCCGCTCCGACAATCCCGAGCAGACCTACATCAACGAGGTGATGCCCGCCAAACTCGTCTTGAATCTGGAATATATCCAACATCAATCTTTGAAAGAAGACATTAAACTTATTTTCCAAACCTTTGCCGCCATTGTGCATTGATTTTACCGTTTTATGAAGAAGAAAATACTGATTCTGCTTCCGTTCTTGTTCCTGACTTATGTCACGCTTTATGCTGAGGGCGGCGACACGCTCAAACCGCCGGTTCGGTTTACGAAAAAGGACTACATCCCGAAGTTCACGGCCACGATTCTCGGGCGCTACGAATACAATACCAATTTGAACAAACATCATTTCGAGTTGCGTCATACCCGCATCGGCGTGAGCGGCAGCGTCCACCCTATTTTTTCCTATATGGCTCTGGTGGACCTGACATACGGCGGAGCCTTCTCGCCGGTGGCTATCTTCGCCCAGTTCAAGCCCGTCAAAGGGCTGTCAATGCTCATCGGCTACGACAAGATGCCCTTCAGCAGCGAGAATCTTCTGTCGCCATACCGGTATTATTTCTCCGACAAGTCGTTCCTGACGCAGAAGATCACGGCGTGGAGCGATGTGGGCGGCGTGGTGGCCTACAAGTGGGACAAGGTGGTGCCGTTTGAGATCAAGGCTGGCGTGTTCAATAGCGGGGGCTTTCACAAGCAGATGCAGTTCCAAAAGAATTTGAACTATGTGGTGCGCGGCACTTTTGAGTTCGTGAAGGGCCTGCGTCTGTCGCTCAATTATGCGGCGGTGAAGCCGGAGGCACTTCGTATGCACAACACCGATTTCGAGCTGGCGTATGATTGGAACGGCCTGCATTTGGAAGCGGAGTATATATATAAATGGTATAATGACCGACTTTTCGCCCCGACGCATGCTTTTTACGGCTTCGCCTTTTATAAAATCCCGATAGAGAAAAAGATGCTGAATCATATAGCGTTGGGTGTGCGTTACGATGCCATTACCCCCAATTGCAACGGCAAGCTGACGGACGACGGCGTGTATGCGCTGGAACCGTATCGTCAGAGGATCACGGCCGGCGTGACCCTCATGTTCGTGGAATCACCTCTCCGGGCGGGCATCCGGTTCAATTACGAGAAAAACTTCTTCCACAAAGGCACACCCTGTGACCAGGACCGCCTGATTGTGGAATTGATCACCCACATATAATTTTTTTGAAAAAAATCAGTTTTAATACCCAAGATTCTTCATTGAAATTACGTTTGTATTTATGAGTGCACCAAAAGATTCGGAAGTGCTGCAGTGGGTAGAAGGCTGTCGGAAGGGCAACCGTCGGGCACAACACAAGTTGTTCCGGCATTTCTATCCGGTGATGTACCGGTTGTGTATGCGGTACGCCAGCAGCACCGACGAGGCGGATGATATGCTCAACGAGGGTTTCTTGAAAGTGTTTTCCAACCTCGATAAATACAAAGAAGACGCAGGTTCTTTTGAATCGTGGATGAAACGGGTGATGGTCCATGCGGCGATAGACTACCGGCGCAAGTACGACCCCAAGGTGGATATGGCCGACCTGGCCGACTGGTCGGAGTCGGGCGCCATCGGTTACGATGTGAACGTGGCCGTGGGCAAGATGTCCGCCGACGAGCTGGTCGCGATGATCCAGAAACTGCCCCCGATGACGCGGACGGTTTTCAACCTTTTTGTGTTCGAGAACTGTTCCCACGCTGAAATCGCACAGCAAATGGGCATCACGGAAGGCACCTCCGCGTGGCATGTCAATGCGGCCCGCACCCGTTTGAAAAACGAAATTGAAAAGTGGAATGAATTATGACAGAGTTTGACCAATTGATTAAAAACAAGGCTGAAGAAGCCCAATATTCGTACAAGCCCTCCGCCTGGAAAAGCTTCCTGGCCTATTCCGGCGCGAAGACAAGCACGCTCTTGATATGGGTGGCGGCTGCCGCTGTGGCCGTCTCCGTGGTGGCGGTCAGCACCTACTTCCTGCTCCGCCCGCAACCGCAGGAGCAACCGACGCTTCCCGAACAGGAAACCGTTGCCGTGTGCGTGGATACCTTGCCGGCAGACGTGGCGGATGTCGTTGAGCCTGTAGCTGAGGAAAAACCGCATCTTATTGTGGTCACGACCCCGGAGATTATACAAGAGAATCTGGACTTGGAAGCGGAGTCTGAAATATCCAAGGAACAATCTGTTGAAAACACGGAACGGAAACCCATCCCTCCGACAAACAACCCGCGTTTGGAGCCCGTGCGCATCAACGTGGACACTATCACCCGTATGGAACCCACCGACGAGGAACTCCAAAACGGGAACAGCAACCTCTATTAGCGGACTTTCAAATTCCGAAGCTCTTCTTCCGACATACCGTATGCCTCCTTTCCTTTAGCGAGGCATTTTTCATATCCGGTTTTGTCTTTCAGTTTTGCATAGCATTGCAACTCGCTGTACCACAGGTCCCAAATCAGTGGCAGTGCCTCTTCGGCCGTTTGGAAGATAGTGAGTGCATCCTGGTATTTTTTGGCCTCCATATTGGTTTTTCCGTAAAATAACAGATAGATGGGGTCGTCGCCGGTTTGGGGAATCAGCTGGTTGATGGTGTTTTCCGTTTCTGCCAAATGACCGTTGTTGACGTGGAAAAGTAGTTTGTGCAGCAGCAGATAGCATTCGTCCACGCCTTCCTGCTGCAGCTCGTCGATACGGGTGATGAAGTGCTTGGTGTCGGTCTGGTAAAGGTTGGCGATGTAGAGTTGATAAAACAACGGATACTCCCTGAGTGCGTCTTTATGGTCCGTGAGGGTCTTCAAGGCGGCTTTGTTCTTGTGCTTGAGGGTCTGTTCTTCCGCCTGTTGTAGCCACTTGACATCCGACTCGGGATTGGTTTGCAACATCAGATTGTACAACATTGTGTATTGAACACTTTCCGAAAGCATACAGCCTAAATTGTAGATGAATCCGTCTTGTAGCATGAGTTTTCCGCCCACTGTGTCCACGATGTAGTCCGAAAAGTTGAGCGTGAAATTGTCGTAGGTTCGGAACACCACATGATGCTCTCCGTCTTGTTGGTAATAGCGCACGAAGGTGAAGTCGCCACCGTTGTTGACGGCGCGTACAGCCTGTTCGCCCACTTGCAGGCATTTGTCGAAGAACGCTTCGCCGCCCTCCACATCAAAACCGCTGTTGACGATGGAGTTTTCGGACACCCGTTCGCGGATGTAGGCTTTGTGGATGGCCTTGTTGAAGGTCTCGGCGTCGCCGTTGTGGACGGCCCAAACAATCCGTGCGGCGAGCGCGCTGACATGCTCCTCGTTCAGCGTGTCCACTGATTCCGAAGTGGTGGTTGGGGGATTGCCGCATCCGGTGGTGAGCTGAATGAGGATTGTTAATGCACATATAGAGAATACTATATGCGTTAAGAAACGGGAAAGGTTTGTTTTTTTCATAGTAAAAAATGCCGAAATGATGATGGCTTATTTTTTGTCTATAATGGAAATATAGGTGTAAATCGGATAATGGTCGGAGGCCTGGAGGTTAGTGCAGACGGTGTGACCGAAGTCGTTGTAATGGTTGCTGTGGAAGATGTAGTCGATACGGTAGGCAGGGAATGACTCGCCGTGGTAGGTGCTGCCGATGCCTTTCCCGCTGCTGCGGAAGCTGTCCTTGAAGCCATGCCCGATCTTGTGTACGCTGAAGGCGGCGGGCGAATCGTTGAAGTCACCGCAGATGATCACCGGATGTCGGCACGAGTCAATGTCGGCGCGCACGGCGATGGCCTGGTGTTGCCGCTGGTCGAAGGCACGTGAGATCTTGTATGTGAGCCTCTTGGCCTTGCTGTCGAACTCAGGGTCGCTGTGGTCATTGTGCATCACGGCCTTTCCGGTTTCATAGTCCTCGTTGACAAGCCGCATGGACGAGAGATGCACGTTGTAGATGCGCAGCGTGTCGCGGTTGTAGCGAATGTCCACGTACATCGACTTGTTGCTGGAACTGTCGCCCGTGTTCACGATGCCAAAGTTGACAATCCTGTATTTGCTGAAGATGGCCATGCCGAACTGGTAGTCCTTGAAATTCTTGTTAGGCAGATATAGACGGTATGTCTTGTTGTTGTCGGAGATGCCGAGGGCTTTGAGGATCTCCTCGGTGGAATGGAAGCCCGTCTTGCGGCTCTTGTCTAAACTGTACTCCTGGATGCAGAGGATGTCGGGTGACTCCTGGCGCAGGAAACGGATGACCGAGTCGTTCAGAGTGCGGCTGTTAGGCTCGTAAATGTTGAACGAGCGGGCGTTGAAACTCATCACCTTGAGACAGTTGGCGCACGTCTCCGGCTTGTCCTGGGCACGGAGCTGGAAATGTTTGTCTATGTTGTTGACGTTTATCAGGATGCAAATGACGGGAAGCAAGGCCCATTTATAGTCGATGACCAGCCACAGGACCACGCACACCGCATTGACGATGAGGATGTAGGGGAACAGCAGTCCGCAGTAGGCGATGGCGTGCGAGAAGGTGGGGTGGATGATCTTTGCCAGGTAGGAAAACAACAGCATGCCGGTGGCGGTGATGGTGAAAAGGATCAGAAGCCCTTTCCCAAAGCGTAGCAGGAAGAATATCTTTTTTGAAGCCATTATTTCTGAGAATGTTTGTAAAGAAAATCTTTTTCCTCCTGGCTCAGGGCATCATATCCTTTTTCGGAGATTTTGTCCAGTATGGCGTCCACCTGTTGTTTCTCGGCAGCACGACGTGCATTGTATTCTTCATCACTCAATGGCCGGCAACTCTCTTCGGATACATAGTATTTCTCTTTCCGTTTCCGGAAATAGGATCTGTCGGGCTGATAGCCCAAGGGTTGCCGGTCCATCTTGCGCCAAAGCAGGATCAGGATGAGGCCGAAGATCATGCCGCCCAGGTGCGCGAAGTGCGCCACGCCATCTGTTGTGGTCAGGCCGGTGATGAGTTCCAGGGCGCCATAGATGATGACTAACCATTTCGCCTTGATGGGGACCAGGAAGTAGATGAATATCTGGGCGTTGGGAAACAGCATTCCAAAAGCTAGCAGGATACCATAGACGGCTCCTGATGCACCGATGATGTTGAAGCTATTGAGGATGTTGGCCTTGGCCGATTCTGCCGCCACCACACAGTCGGAAAGACTGGCGATGTTTGCCTGCAGCATCTCGTACATCTGCTGAAGTGCCTGGGAGTTCAGGTACTTGCCGGGGTTCTCGGTGACGAGGGGGTGGAAGGTGGCTATCGACGGATCGTTGAGAAACTGGTTGAGCAAGGCCATCGTGGGGTGGATCTGGAAGAAGATGACCGTATAGTGGACGATGGCAGCTCCGATGCCTGTGATGAAATAATAGACAAGGAAGCGCTTCGTGCCCCACAGGTTCTCCACGGCGGATCCGAACATCCACAAGGCGAACATGTTGAAGAAAATGTGCTCGAAGTTGGCGTGCATGAACATGTACGTGATGAACTGCCATGGATGGAAGTCGGTGGCGCCGATGAAGTGCAGGCCCAGCCACTTGTCTAAGTCGCAGGTGCCGGTCTTGGCGAACACAAAGGTGGCCAGAAAGACCAATACGTTGATGATGAGCAGGTTTTTTATACCCGGCGGCAGTATGTTGAAGCCGCCCATTTTGATTTCGTTGTCCATTATTCGGGAAAATTTGTGCTGGCAAAGACGGTTTGCCGAAGCGGCTGCAAAAATACAATTAAATTGAATATCTTTGCCGTACGTTTGTTCCCAGTTCTTCGTTCTTTATCCTACAAACGCCGTTCGGCGTTGCATATCTGTAGGAATAAGGCCCACGCAGACACAAATGCCCCGATTAGGGACAAAAGCTCGGTAGAAATGATGCCACAGCACGCCACACGTCCCGACAGGGACGAAAGTTCGGTAGAGATGTGCATACGCACACACCCTCGCGGCGCGGCACACGCGCGCCTGTGCAATGTCTCGAAGAGACATCCTCTCAATAACCCCGCATAAGCGAGCGTAGCGAGCGCAATGTGGGGGCTGGGCGGCACGCACGCAATATCGCGGCGCGGCAGGCGCGTGCCACGGAGAATGGAACAGGGCCGCCGCGAAACGACGATGTGTACATTGGAAAACAGGAATGATACAATTTGGAACGTTTACGGGAAAACGCTGTCGCGCTGGTTTATCGATGAAGATTTCATTCGGAGTTTTTTTTCTTTTTTCTATTAGCAATGTCTCTTTTAATGATGTCATTGATGACTCGTTGTAATTCTTCATCAAACAATACACATCGTCCGTTTTTTTCCATAGCACCCCTTCCGTCAGAAAATATCATGTCATATTCTTCGCTATGAGGCTTTAAAACCACTATTCTTTGACTAACATTAGGAAATTTGCATTTGTCCGATGCATTTGCATAAACAAGAGAATCAATGTGTGATGAAATGAATGAATACGTTAATGTGTCTCCAATATAAATCCATAGAGACTTTCTATTACAAAAATTCCAGCCATGATAATCATACGGTGTCAATATGATTTCTTCTGGATCATAATAATCAATATAAATATGCTGTGCTTTTAAAGCATTCAGTGTCATCATATTCATTATGACAAACAATAATAACTTTGCCATATTATTGCATCTTTTCATCATTTTGATTGACAATTTTTTTGTTAGAAGTTGAGTTCTCAGTTGTTACGGGTGTACCGTTGTGTTTTTTTCGAGTCACTTGACCTTCAGATATTTCGCCTAATGCTTTTGCAGTCTTTTGTTCAGTGCGAGTGATTACCCATTTTTCATTTTTAGTACCATAATCAGGGTCGCTTCCTTCAGCACAATCTGCATACCATTCATTTAATTTTCCTTTTTTAACAGCTGCATCATAGGTTAAGGCATGTGCAAATTCATGATTCAAGGCAGTTGTAGGAGATAGTATGGCACCTTCATCCACCTCTAAACCCATAGTCGGATTCCATGAAATTGTCTGTGTCAAAGAATTAAAACTGTTATTTCGATCCGTTGTCTCTGCTATAGTGTATGTTATTTTTGATTTTTCTAATGCGCTCGCAATTCCACCTAAATGATGTTCATTAAGGTTTTTTATTGCCGCTGCAAATTGTTTCTTAAATTCTTTTGAAGTACCTTTTGCAAACACAATCTTTCTTCCGTCTGGATCCATTAATTTCACCGGGTTGTCCGCGCAATACACATACGGGCTCAAAGATGGATATTTGTCACTCATCGGGTCGACGCTGAGCCAGATGCTCAAATCGGAGCTGTAATAGCGTGATCCAAAGTAAGATAAGCCGGTTTCTAAGTCGCGTTCCTTTGCGGAGAAGGTGTGAGAGAATGAAGAATTGAGAATGGAGAATGGAGAATGAAGAGTTGTTGTAGCGTCGGCACATTGTGGCGGCGGTGCTGTAAAGACAGTGTGTCCATAGTCTTCCCATCGTGGCGGTGTTGTGGCGGAAACGTGACGCGCGCCAAAATGTTGGTTGTTGCGTCCCGCATCCCCGTTAAGGGATGCATATCTGTAGCTGATGGCGTCCCCGCACGCAGGCCAAATCCCCGTCAGGGGATTCATAAGACAGTATGTACGGCAGCGGTTCATCGGCGGTGGTTTTGGAGGTGGCGAAAATACGAAAAAAAATGATGGTTGAGTCGAACGTATAAAAGATGTCTTCAATCTTGGAGACGTCTGTTACCCTTTCTCGTCTGAACTTGTCAATTATAATACACGAAGTGCTCGTCGTTGTGGTGGTCTCTGTTATCTTAAGTAACCAGCAATGAAATCACCTCTTTCTACTCACACTTGAGGGGTATCGCTATGCGTACAGTAAGCATAGAGTCTCTATTATCTAACCAATAATCGTGCACTTTTCCGTCATCATAATCTATCAGGGGTTGGCGTTCAAATGCATATCCTGCTGTCGTCTCTATTAATAATATTTTATTCGTATTAAACGTATAGTAGTGATTGTTTTTACTAATGCGGTGCGGTTCGCTACGAAAGAAAGGAAACAATGATTTGAAATTGTAAAATTGATTCAATTGGTAAGATTGATCTATACATTTAAGCAATTCTTCTCTGTGCTGAATGATTTCATAAAGATCTTCAAAAAGCAAATAGCAATCATAAATATAAAAAAATGCACGATTTTCAACCAATAGCTTTTTAATATGTTTGCGGTTGATACGGCCAACATTATTTAGCGTTTCTTTGTCAAGAACCAAATTTCTTAGATGGATTTTGTTTTGCAATGTGATTCCGCAAGACTTCCATCTTTTTTGTTCATTGACAAGAAGACATAGAGAATCTTTTTCCACAATTCCTATGACTCTTATAAAAGAAGACTGGGCAGAATCCGTTGTATAGACAAATTCCTCTGATATGTTTTGCCCCATTGAATATAATGAAAGCAGCCCTATTGCAAATAAAAGAAAAAAATGTCTCATTTCGAGTTGTAACAGTGCTTTTGACAGATTATTTGCTTTTTAGTATCCATTCATAATAGTAAAAAAGGAACCTTTCCCCACGTGAGACCATCTTGTCTCTAAATCAACGGGGTTATTATAGAAATGTGTTGCTTTTGGCATTCTTCCCAATCCTGCTCGAGCCATAGTTTGAAGTACATTTCTTCGGGTAATTTGAGTTTCTTCAGTCCCCTGAGACATAAGCCCGAACGTCCATTCACCTATCCCTATAGTGTGGCCTATCTCGTGAGCCAAGCTCCTTCTCCCACCAATTTCGGGATCAAGCTGTATTATATTTCCATCTGTGGTGGCTCCTCTTATATTGACCCCAGGTGAACTTTTTTCAAAATAATTGTTTATACTCATCTTCCCATCGCCAAAAGCAGCCGAACGTGCTTCACTATCCGTTGAAAAATCTCCCTCTGCCACTTGCAAATCAAAAACAACTTCATAATTTTTGCCATTCATTTTGTGATAAAATCTTCCAGACTGTGAGTTCCAAATATCAAGACCTTCTTGGAGTTCGCTTTTATTATCTTCTGCAGTATAGTAAATGGCTTTAATTGTCATGGTTTGTTTTTTTTCATCCACAATAACCACATAATCCTCCCCATTCGGGTCCACCAACTTAATCGGATTATTCGCACAATACACATACGGGCTTAATGACGGATATTTCGCAGCTTGCGGGTCGATGCTCAGCCAGATGCTCAAATCGGAGGAGTAATACCTTGCTCCAAAGTAAGATAAGCCGGTTTCCGCATCGCGTTCTTTTGCGGAGAAGGTGTGAGAGAATGAAGAATGGAGAATTGAGAATTGAGAATGAAGAGTTGTGGTAGTGGCGGCACATTGTGGCGGCGATGCTGTAAAGACAGTGTGTCCATAGTCTTCCCATCGTGGCGGTGTGGCGGAAACGTGACGCGTGCCAAAATTTTGGTTGTTGCGTCCATCATCCCCGTCAGGGGATACATATCTGTAGCTGATGGCGTCCCCGCACGCAGGCCAAATCCCCGTGAGGGGATTCATAAGACGGTATGGTTGGCAGCGGTTCATCGGCGGTGGTTTTGGAGGTGGCGAAAATACGAAAAGAAATTGTAGCCATCTCAAAATCTATTCGTTGAAAGGCGAACGCATATTTAGTAAAGATTGTGTTTTCTTGTTGATTTTCCATTTTCCCCCTTTTGTCAGAAAAGAATTTTCATCTAATGTTATAATATTTTTACCCGTTCTTTTAACTTTTTTTCCTTCATATCTCTTCCAATACGCGTACATAGTTTTGAAATTCGGGATATGGAACACGTAGCGATTAGATTCTCTATTAACAAAAGAATAATGTGATTCTAGACAAGAAAACCATGGCGATATTCGATTGCTGTGCTCATAAGGGTATATATAAATAGTCATAGATTGCGGCCGACAGTCCTTCCGTGGGATGATTATGTTGTTTGTGAAATAAGGACCAAATAGTGTGTCAAAAGAATGACTCTCTTCTTGATATGTCATCTTTATCATATAAAAGTATGCATTTTTATAAACATTAAAATCGTCCATACAGGCGGCCTTTTGTGACTCAAATGGAGAATTTAGAATTATGATTAGGTGTGAGGTGTCGACATTTTTCTCTTCACTTAACAACAACATATCTAATGTTGAATATTTGTTGTTTGGAGATGTGTATAAGTAATAATTCTTTTTATAATAATAATATTTGCCAAAAGCTATGGTGTCTTCTCCTTCCCATCCGCGAAATGGGAGAATATCAATGGGTTTTATTATTTCAATAAACGTGCCGTCTTCATAAAACTCTATAGCATGTGACATATTTTCAAATCTTGTTTTATATGTATTGCTTTGAGAATACACATAAGAACGGCCACTGAGATTGTTGAAAAAAAGAAAAAGAATGAATGTTTTCAAAAGATTATTAAGGTTCATTTTATCCAATATTAATAAATCATTTAACATCATATCCATGAAATTTAACCCAAATCTTAACTTGACTAATACTCTGAACAGTAGTTCCATTAGAATACTTCAAACCAGTGTTATCAAAAGAAAATTGGGATTCATAGGCTTTGTATTCAGATGCTGCATAATTATCAGGTGCGGTTGCTAGATAACCATTTTTATCAAAATTCCAGTTAAGATTCTTTTTATAATCTCCAAAATGGACACACTCGTGCCAAGCCATAGCATCACTTGAGTGAATAATGTCAATTACACCATCTTGACGTTTATGCACACAACCTTCGTCAATGCTCGGAAGATTACTGAAATGGAAAGTTTCTTCTGTACTACTTCCCATATCCTTTAAATTGGCTATCCCTTCTGATAAATATTGATATTGACTGATTAAATCATTAAGCATCGCTTTGTCTCTCCTACTTAATTCTTTTTTACTAGTTATCATTTTTATGGATGCGTAGATTGTTTTCTGATTGTCTTGAGCCTGTTCTATTAATGATAGAGCTTTTTCTTCATCCGCTTTACTTTCCCATTGTCTCCCATCTGGATCCACCAACTTCACCGGGTTATTTGCACAATAAACGTATGGCGAGAACGACGGATATTTTCCACTCATCGGATCGACGCTGAGCCAGATGCTCAAGTCGGAGGAGTAATACCTTGCTCCAAAGTAAGATAGGCCGGTTTCTGTGTCGCGTTCTTTGGCAGAGAAGGTGTGATTATCCGCAAAGGATGCCGAGATCGGGAAATTGGTATGTGTAAAATGTTGGTTCATACACAATTGTTAGGTGAGGCAAAAATAGCATTTTTTTTGATATGAAAAAAAGGCCATATTTGCGCCATATTTTTTTTCCGGCAATCGCCTGGAAGCACCTGTATGCAAGGGATTGCAGGTGTTTTGACCGTGACAAAACTGCGCCATTACCCGTGAAAACACGCCTTTTCAATCCGATGCTACAAACTATTATATATACAACAAATATTTTTAATCAAAATCACTTATGGCAATACCTTTCATCGATTTCAGACCCGCCGAGGTCAGAAAGAACAAAGAGACCTACATCCTTTACTACGTGCTTGACCCCGCCAGCGACAAACTCAAGCGGATGCGCATACGCTGCAACCGTGTCAAGTGTCCCAGGGAAAGGAAGAGATACACGACCCTGCTCTGCGCGGAAATCAACAGAAAACTCTACAACGGCTGGAACCCGCTGACTGGCGAAGATTCCGCCTCCACGAAACGGGTCTCCATTGTGGAGGCGGCCACAGACTTCGTCCGTGAGAAGGAGAAAGACCTCCGCAAGGACACCGTGCGCAGCTACAGGTCCAAACTGTCGTTCTTCACCGGATGGTGCGAGAAAACCGGCATATCGGACTGGCTCTGCGGGCGCTTCACCAGCAGCCAGGCGGCGAAGATTCTCGACGAATACGGAGGAGGAAGAAGCACCTGCGCATTCAACAGTATGCTCCAGTTCCTGAAAAGCCTGTTCCGGTCGCTTGTCTCCCGCGGCCTCGCCGCGCACAACCCATTTGCCGCGTTCAAGGCGAAAAAGAAGGAGACCAAACGCAGGGTCACCATCCCGAAACAGGACCGCCGGAGAATTCTCGGCTACTTCCACAAACGCGGTATGAACGGATATGTCGCGATGATCCGGCTGTGCTTCAAATACCTGGTCCGGCCAAAAGAGATTCTTATGCTCAGGGTCCGCGACATCGACTTCGACACGGGGCTTCTCCGCATCCCGCCGGAAGTGTCCAAGAACCATATCGAACGCATCATCGCGCTCGGCTATGATGTTATGAAATATTTCCGTGAACTGACAGGAAAAGGATGTGCCGCGGATTCCTACATTTTCTCCACGGACTACAAGCCCGGGAATCGTCTCTATACCACGAAGAATATGTTCGCCACCTGGCAAAGGATGCGGGAGCGGCTCTCAATGCCCGACACCTACCACTTCTACTCCCTCAAGGACACGGGCATCACCGAGATGCTGGAGTCGGGGATGCCGTCCAAGTTCGTGAAGGACCTTGCCGGACACCACTCGCTGTCGATGACAGAGAGGTACCTGCACGTCTCCGACGCCAAGAGGATCCTGCAGGCGAACAGGGTGAGATTCTGAACGGCACCCGGATTTTTTTTTGAAAAACCGGCCGACTGTAAAAATAAAATCGTATCTTTGCGGCAACAAAAAAGACAAGACTATGAACAAATGCCTGTACACGATCCTGTTCTCCGCCCTGACGCTGGTGTGCCGGGCGCAGTTCCAGCACCCCACCGCGTGGCTGCGCGCTGACAGCGCATCGCTGAACGCCCCATCCTGGTCCGACGTGTCCGGCAACGGGCTGGACGCCGCACCGTCATCGGGCGCGATGCCCGCCGCCTTCTCACGCATGAACTTCAACAAGTGCTTCGAAGTGGACGGCACGGAGACCTTCACCCTGCCGCTGGGCATCAACGAATCGCGGCAGTCCGACGTTATTGTGGTGTATGAGACATACGACACGATTGACGAGAACGCCCTGTGGCAGGTACAGCTCGACACCGCCAGACGCATCGGGCAGACCACGCGGCGGATCCTGAACGAAAACGGGCGGATCACCTACGACACGGCAAACCGCCTGAAGCCCGTCGTCAACTACCTCTCGCAGTCGTGGCGGAGACCAGAGGTGTGCGCCCCCACGCTCACCCTCTGCGGGGCGGACTCCCTGCCGCTGCGCGGGCGCATCGCCGAGGCCCTTTACTTCGACCGCCGAATCAGCGACACCGCCGTCATCCAGTGGATCAGCTACCTGGCCGTGAAGTACGGCATCACCCTCGCGCAGACCGACTACCTGGACAGCCGCCGCAACGTGATATGGGACTACACCGATTATCCCGACTACAGCACCTCCATCGCTGGTCTTGGCAGGGATGACTCGGTGGGGTTGTACCAAAAACAGACGTATTATGCAGACGGTCAGATAGTTTTCGGTGTCAACCAGTTGGCACAAACCAACGAGGAAAATGCTTCCGCTATTGCCGACGGCGATTTCATCGTCTTCGGTATGGACGGTGTCCTGCCCGCCGTTTCCGAAATCTACACTCAGAGCGGCGAGACCTACGGGGTCATCGGGCGCAGCATGGTACAGGTAACGGGCAATGCCCACATCTACGGCACGTTTATCCTTTTGGACACCGCCGCCGTGCAGGACAGCATCGCGCCTGTCCTCCTGATCGACCGCAGCGGCACGGGTGAGTTCCCCGCAGGGGAAACCGAACAGGTGCAGTCCATCGGCTTGGACAGCCTCGGACATTACATATACAATAATGTACATTGGGACACCGACCGGAGCGGGCGCGACTTCTTCTGCTTCGCCGTGACGATGCCGGACACTATGGGTACGCCGAAGGCGCTGGTGGCGGACGGAATCGGCGGTGACGAGGATGACGGGGATGTGCGCG
>JAEEGG010004761.1_pt1 | contig 32728 bp, 31 predicted proteins | sample 9134161 | NCBI WGS metagenome assembly JAEEGG01 (sample SAMN16246543, study PRJNA631951) | gut metagenome | biome: gut microbiome; feature: rumen; material: CR-attached | host: Bos | place: Iran: Karaj | collected 2018-10 | reverse complement strand
CGTCGTATCACCGGTACATCTCTGAAGTATCAGCGCCGTGTGGCTCAGGCCGTTAAGCGTGCCCGCCAGATTGCTCTGCTGCCCTACGTAACTGACATGATGAAGTAAAATAAGGAGGACAGAAGATATGGAAATTATACTGAAAGAAGATATTATCGGTCTGGGATATAAGAACGATATCGTAAACGTTAAGTCTGGTTACGGCCGTAACTACCTGATTCCTCAGGGTAAGGGTGTTATTGCTAGCCCAATGGCTAAGAAGATTCTCGCTGAGAACCTGAAGCAGCAGGCTCACAAGTTGGCTGCTCTGAAGGCTGCTGCCGAGGAGAAGGCTGCTCTGCTGAATGGTGTAGCTCTCGAGATTGCCGCTAAGGTCAGCGCTACCGGTCAGCTCTACGGTTCTGTAGGTGCTAACCAGGTTGCTGAAGAGCTGAAGAAGCTGGGCAAGGAGGTTGATCGCAAGATCATCACCATGAAGGATGCCAAGCAGATTGGTGACTATGTGGCTCTCGTTCACTTCCACAAGGAGGTAACTGTTGAGATTCCCGTGAAGGTCGTTGCCGAGAATGCTGCCGAGTTGAAGGCTGCTGCCGAGGCTGAGGCCGCCATCATGGCTGCTGCTGAGGCTAAGAAGGCCGCTGCTGAGGCTGCTGCCGCTGAGGAAGCTGCTGCTGAGGCTGCTGCCGCTGAGGAAGCTGCTGCTGAGGATGCAGACGTTGAGGAAGCTGAGGCTCCCGTAGAAGAGTAATAACCGCTGTAAAGCAAATCATAGTTATTATACACTGTTGAATCCCGATTGCTACCAAGCAGTCGGGATTTTTCTTTTTATTGAAGAATCTAAATGATTAAGAAATTCTGGATGTTCTAGAGAACAAAAAACCGCCGGATTCACATCCGACGGTCGATTCTCTCAATTTAGTTCGTGCTAAATTACTTCTGAGCAGCAGCGCTGTCAGCAGCAGTTGTGTCAGCAGCAGCGCTGTCAACCTGAGCAACAGTGTCAGGAGTTGCGATAGAATCAGAATCAACGGCCTCAGCCTGCTGAGTCTTGTTACCACATGAAGCGAAAGAAATAGCTGCAACAGCTACGAACATCAAAACTAACTTTTTCATTTTTTCTAAGCTTTTAAAATCTGTAAAACAATCATTTGTTTATTAAAACGCTGCAAAGGTACGACTTTTTTTAATACGACGTATCATTTTTTTTGTTTTTTTTTAGGGTAATTTTGTAACTTTTTTATAAGTAACTAAAAATCAGTGACTTACAAAATGTTAAATTTCGTGTATTTTCGACCCTTAAACGAATAAATGCTAAAAAACGATGAAAATTGCGTTTTTTTGTGTACCTTTGTGCCCGTAAACAGGAGTACCTTATTTATATATATAGGAACGCATGATAGATACATCGGCCTTTCAAGGCAAGAAAGCGAAATATTTCACACTTGGATGTAAGTTGAACTTCTCGGAGACCTCGACGTTTGGCAAGATGCTGGGTGAGATGGGTGTGGTGACGGCTCGTAAGGACGAAACGGCCGACATCTGCCTGATTAATACCTGCTCGGTGACGGACGTGGCTGATCATAAGTGCAGGCAGGCCATTCACCGACTGGTTCGCGAGAATCCGGGAGCCTTTGTCGTGGTGACAGGTTGCTATGCACAGTTGGAGCCGGAAAGAATTAGTAAGATAGATGGTGTGGACCTGGTGCTGGGTTCAAACGAGAAGGCGGACTTGGTGCAGTTTCTGTCAGAGGCCTTCGTCAGCCGGGACTCAGCCTCGATGAATGTGTCAAACGATCAGGTTGCGGCTCACTATACGCAGAAGACGAAGGATATCAAGACTTTTGCGCCCAGCTGTTCGCGCGGCAATCGTACGCGCTACTTCCTGAAGGTGCAAGACGGCTGTGATTATTTCTGCACCTATTGTACGATTCCTTACGCTCGTGGCTTCAGTCGTAATCCGACGATAGCCTCACTGGTGGCACAGGCTGAAGAGTCTACACGCGAGGGCGGCAAGGAAATTGTGCTGACGGGCGTGAACATCGGTGACTTTGGCAAGACAACAGGCGAAAGCTTCATCGACCTGGTGAAGGCCTTGGACGCTGTTGAGGGTATTCAGCGCTATCGTATCAGTTCGCTGGAGCCCGACCTGTTGAGTGACGAGCTCATTGATTACTGCGCAACGAGTCGTGCTTTCATGCCTCATTACCATATTCCGTTGCAAAGCGGCAGCGATACGGTGCTGAAGTTGATGCACCGCCATTACGATCGCCAGTTGTTTGCCGACAAAATACATCGCATCAAGGCGGTGATGCCCGATGCCTTTATTGGTGTTGACGTCATGGTGGGCTGCAGAGGTGAGACGCCCGAATGTTTCGAGGAGACGTACGAATTCCTTAGTGGTCTCGACGTAACGCAGCTGCACGTGTTCCCATATTCGGAGCGCCCAGGCACATCAGCGCTGAAGATTCCTTATGTGGTAAGCGAGAAGGACAAGAAGGAACGTAGCCGCAGGCTGCTGGAACTATCTGACCAGAAGACGCACGCCTTCTATGCACGCCATATCGGTAAGGAGGTTGAAGTGCTGATGGAGAAAGCCACGCGAGGCAGGGCGATGCACGGATTCACGGAGAACTACATTCGCGTAGAGTTGTCGCCAGCCGATGCGAAGGCGGAATACGACAACCAGCTTATCAATGTCAAACTCGGTGATTTTAATCGCGACGGTTCGGCGTTGATGATTGAGGAGTTGAGAGGATGAGAGATTGAGATATTGAGAAAATGAGATATTGAGAGATTAGGATGGATAAAGTAGCAATCGTCATATTGAATTGGAATGGCGCCCCAATGATGCGTCAGTATTTGCCCACGGTTCTGAACTACTCGCGCGACGAGGCAACGGTGTACGTTGCTGATAATGCGTCGACAGACGACTCGCTCGACCTCTTGCGTAGGGAGTTCCCTGAGGTAAAGACTATTGTGCTGGAGAAGAACTGGGGGTTTGCCGAAGGTTACAACAAGGCGCTGAAAGACATCGAGGCAGAATACTACTTGCTGCTGAACTCTGACATCGAGGTAACACACCATTGGCTGACGCCTATGATTGAGTTTATGGACGTTCATCCTGAGGTTGCTGCGTGTCAGCCCAAGTTGCTGTCTATATATAATAAGGATCAGTTCGAGTATGCGGGGGCGAGTGGGGGATTTCTCGACCGTTACGGCTACCCCTTCTGTCGCGGACGCATTTTTGAGACGATAGAGGACGACAACGGCCAGTACGACTATGCAACGGAAATACTGTGGGCGACGGGTGCCGCGCTGATGATTCGCAAGAAGGACTACTGGGAGGCTGGCGGACTGGACGGGCGCTTCTTTGCCCACAACGAGGAGATTGACCTTTGCTGGCGTCTGCGCATCCGTGGTCGTAAGTTGTACTGTCTGCCTGAAAGCTTCGTCTATCACGTTGGCGGTGGTACATTGCCCAAGTCGAACCCTATGAAGACTTTTCTGAACTTCCGCAATAATCTGACGATGCTTTATAAGTGTCTGCCCGACGAGGATTTGCAGCACGTGATGCGCTGGCGTTGGTTCCTCGACTACCTGGCTGCATGGGAAACGCTGATTCTAAACAGGAACCTGGGTGACTTCAAGGCTATCTACAAAGCACGCCGGGCGTTTAAGCGATGGAAGAAGGACTTTGAAGAGGACCGTCGTCAAATTCAGGCCTCGCGCCGGGAAAAAGAAATACCAGAGCAACGACGTTTCTCATTGCTCTGGCAGTATTATGCGAAAGGACGAAAGACCTTTCAGGAATTGAGAAATTGAAAAAATGAGAAAATGAGGGATTGAAAGGGGGTGGAATAATTTCTCATTTTCTCATTCTCTCATTTTCTCAATATCTTTTAATCTTTCTTAATTTCAACAACTACGGGTTGTTGAATTTCCTTGCACCAAGCCTTCAGATAGTCGAACCACTCGTTGGCGGAGTGGTAACCGAACGTCTCGTTGGCTGACGTGTAGGTGACTTTATACGACATCTTGCGCCCGTTGACCTTCAGCACATAGGCGTAGTTGTCCTTGTTGGCTGGTTCTTCGCTGACGATGTTCTGTTGTGGCACCAGCACGGCTAATCCTACCGTCTCGCGCTTCCATTTCAGTGTGTCGGTAGATGGATAGTCGGTTCCCCAGCAAGCTCGTAGTCCCTTCTTGTTGCTGAACTCCTCGGAACCCTTGACATTGATGATACCCGTCGAGAAACGGTAGTCGCTGACGTCCTTGTTGAACAGCACGTCGACATCGGTATCTCTATGGCCAGCATACTGCGTATAGCGCAGGGTCATGTTAATGGCAGATGGCTGATGGCTGATGGCTGATGGAGCCTGCCAGCCTTTGTCAATGACTTCGACGATGGCGCGCAGCGGACCGTACGAGATGATGCGCTGTGTACGCGTTGCGACGGGTTCCACGAGGGTTGGCTTTTGGCCATCCCATCCGCGGAAGGCACCCAAACCAAACGTCTGACCTACCCATAGCACGTCGTCGCCATAGCCGCGCGCTTTCTGGTCGTCGTCGGTATAGAACTGTGTCTCCTTCAACTCCAACTGCTTCTTGAACTTGCCGTATAGGTCGAGTGTCTGACGGGCGTCGAAGTAGATGCGGATGCCGTTGAGCTCGCTCTCGAAGTCAACACCGTGATGATGCTGTACGTTATACGTGTAAGCAGCATCGCCACGCGCCGTGAGCGACTCGATGTAGTTATTCTGCTGATTCTTCTTCAGTTTCTTGTCCTTGGTGTTACTCAGCACCATCTCAGCATACACGCGGGCAGGATACTGGCGAGGCTCACCCTCGTCAAAGAGTGTGACGGTGAATTGCTGCTTCTCCTTCTTGTCGAGATTGGTCAGGAAGCAGAGCTCGTCGAAGGTGTCGTCCTTGTCGAGGTCGTCAAGCTGACAGGGCGTCTCCTGACCGTTGAGGGTCACCAATGCCGAGCGTACCTCTCCGTAGGGCGCCAAATTAATAATAATAGGTACGTCCGTGCGCGTGACATTCATGGGATTGCTGACGTTGACGGTAATCGTTCTGCTGGCAGAGGCTGCGGAAGCCATCATGGAGAACAGAAAAAGGGCTATTGTTTGTCGCATTTTCATATTTTTAGTAGTTTATCCTTTGCAAATTTCACACAAATAAACGAAAATGTGCAACTTTGAACACTTTTTTTTATCTTTTTTAGGTTAAAATTTGGATTTTAAAATATTTTTTAGTAATTTTGCATCGTAATTTAACAAAAATAAGCGTTTTTAATACAATTCATTCGTGCGTAAGATTTACGGAATACTGGTTTTTATCATGCTCGTGTGTTTCGGTTGTCAGTGGCAGCTGAAGCCCAATAATGACGACGACCTTACCAGCGTCAGCGTAGCACGTTATGACCGTATTGAAAGCCTATATCTGACGACAGGCGATTTTTCAGCCCTGCAACAGATGAATACTTACTTCCCCATGCAGACGCGAACACTGATAGAAGACGTGTTGCGCATCGGTAAAGTGGACGATCCTGAGACCAACAGCCGCTTCTATCGTTTTTTTCAGGACTCTACGCTTCAGCGCATGCTGATTGACGTGCAGCAGGAGTTTGCAGATATGGATGATGTCAACGAGGAACTTGTTTCGGCCTTCGAACGCTTGCTGGGCGAGATGCCTGCCCTTGAAATTCCTCATATCTACGCGCAGATAGGCTCGTTCGACCAGAGTATCATCGTAGCAGACGGTTCGCTGGGCATCAGCCTCGACAAGTATCTGGGTGCCGACTATCCTTTCTATCAACAGAACTATAGCGACGACCAGCGCAGCATGATGAATCGTGAGATGATAGTTCCCGACTGCCTCAGTTTCTATCTGCTCAGCCTTTATCCGATGCCTCGTGATGTGATGAACAAGCAGGAGTCGCGCGACCAGCACATGAGTAAGATACAATGGGTGGTCAACGAGGTGACGGGGCGTCAGGTCTTCAAGAGCGACTTGATTTCAGCTGTTGGCCGTTACATGGAAAACAATCCGCGTCAGAGCTTTGACGATATGTTGCGTTGTAGCAGCAAAACAATATTTAAGTAAAAAGTATTTTTTTTATTTCATTTTGTTCTCGCTATTTCGTTTCTTTTTTGTATCTTTGTAGCCCAAAAACGAAAAAGCTATGCCAGAACAGAACAATAATACAAGTGGAAATCGCAGGCGCCGTCAGCAGCCTGTCGATAATACGTATGCACACGTGCAGCCGCAGGCTACGGAGATAGAGCGTGCCGTACTGGGTGCGTTGATGATTGACAAGGACGCCTATGCGGTGGTTTGCGAAATGCTGCTGCCCGAAAGCTTTTATGAGCCACGCAATCAGAAGGTCTATCGTGCCATCATGGAACTGTCGCTGCACGAGAATCCCGTCGACGTGTGGACGGTGACTGAGCAGTTGGCCAAACAGGGCGATCTTGAGGATATCGGTGGACCGGGTTACGTGACGGAGCTGTCGTCGCGTGTGGCGTCGTCAGCCAATATCGAATATCATGCCCGCATCATTGCCCAGAAGTCGCTGGCCCGTCAGCTCATCTCCTTTGCCGGCAACATTGAGACCAAGGCCTTCGACGAGACTATCGACGTCGACGACCTGATGCAGGAAGCTGAGGGCTCGCTGTTCGAGTTGGGACAGCGCAACATGAAGAAGGACTATACCCAGATAGACCCCGTCATCAAGAATGCCATTGACGTCATCCAGAAGGCCGCAGCCAACAAGGACGGCTTGACGGGTGTGCCGACGGGCTATCACAAACTGGACGACATCACGTCCGGTTGGCAACCCAGCGACTTGGTCATTATCGCCGGACGTCCTGCCATGGGTAAGACGTCGTTTGCGCTGTCTATGGCTAAGAACATTGCTGCCGACTATCAGGTGCCGATGGCTTTCTTCTCGCTTGAAATGTCGAACGTGCAGCTGGTGAACCGTCTGATTTCGAATGCGTGCGAGATTCAAGGTTCGAAGATTCTGAACGGACAGTTGCAGCCTGACGAATGGGATCGTCTGGACAAACGCGTCAACAACCTGTTGGGAGCACCGCTATATGTCGACGACACCCCTGGACTGTCGGTCTTCGAACTGCGCACTAAGGCTCGTCGCCTGGTTCGTGAGCACGGTGTGAAGATTATCATGATTGACTATCTGCAGCTGATGAATGCCAACGGCATGCGCTTCTCGTCACGTCAGGAGGAAGTGTCGGTCATTTCCCGTTCGCTGAAGGGACTTGCCAAGGAGCTCGATATTCCCATCCTTGCACTCAGCCAGTTGAATCGTGGTGTCGAGAGCCGCGAGGGCTTGGAGGGCAAGCGTCCGCAGCTGAGCGACCTCCGTGAGTCGGGAGCCATTGAGCAGGATGCCGATATGGTGCTTTTCGTCCATCGTCCTGAGTATTATCATATCTATCAGGACGACAACGGACGCGACCTGCACGGAATGGCGCAGATTATTATTGCCAAGCACCGTAAAGGTGCTACCGGCGACGTGCTGCTGACGTTCCGTGGTGAATTTACGCGCTTTGAGAATCCTGAGGACAAGCGCTTGGGACCGCGCAGCAACGATAACGGCGGCGAGATTCTGGGCAGTAAAGTAAATGGCGCTCAACCGATGGGTGGTGAGTCGCCATTTGGTGCCGATGATCCCTTTGCTGAAGAACCAGGCAAAGCGCCGTTCTAAAGAATCATTTCGAATATTTGTCAATCAAGGACTGGGCTTGTTCGCTGCCCAGTTCTTTTGCTTTCTGCAGACTCTGCAGGCCTTCCTGCTTCTGTCCTTTGGCACAGAGGCCGACACCCAGCAACAGGTGTCCGTCGGCCTGATCAGGGGCCAGTCGGATGGCTTCGCGGGCTGATGCGATACCGTCGTCCAACATACCGACACGCAGTTCTACCGATGCCTTTTCTGCCTGATAGGCTGGCTCTTGAGGTGCCATTTCCGCTGCTTTCCTGATGTCGTCGATGGCTTGTTGGAACAAGTGACCTGCCACTTCCGTCTGTTCGCGCAGATAGTAGAAGTCGGCAGTCAGCTGTCCGGGCATCAACTTCTCGTATTCGTTGAAGTCGTTGACGGCAGGACGATACTTGCCAGCCTTGTCCAACAGGCGGGCACGCGCCAACAAATAAGGTGCAGCCGCACGCAGATAAGGCTTGCTGAACGTGTTGACTGCGCTGTCCAACTGGGCAATGGCGCCATCCTGATCGTTGAGCGCCATACGGCATTGGGCGGCAGCATAGAAGATGTCGGCACTGCGCATCTCGCTCTTCGTTAACTGCTGATACAGTTGGAAGGCATCCTCAAACTTATCCATTGCAAACAGCAGTTGCGCCTGCTGTTGCAGATAGACGGACATGGGGCTGGCAGCATAGGCCTCCTTCGACTCTTGCAGCGCACGTTCCAGCGTCCAAGGCTCGTAGGGCGTCTTGGCTTGCAGCAGGCGGTGCTGGTAGATGAGGTTGGCATACTGATAGTGAACGTCGTCCTTCCTGTCAGCTACCTTCATAGCTTGCGCCATATCCTTCTCGGCTTCGGCGAAACGTAGCGACGAGGCCAGATTGCGGGCACGATAGATGTAACCCTCGGAACTCTGTGGGAACTTTTGTATGAAGCGTTCCAGATAGTTCACGTATTGCAGCGAGTCGAGCGCCGAGGCACCCATAAACAATGCCAGCTGAGCCTGCTCAACGTCGTCGGGCAAGGCTTTCTGGATGCCCGTCGCCTTCATGGCCGTTGCGTTCATGCCCAGTCCGCTCATCTGCATCGAACTGGCAAACAGGGCGCTGACGGCATAGCTCTGTTGGGCTTTGGCGTTGGCTGTGGGTTGCAGAATGCCGATGACCTCGCCCTGCTCGTTCAGGATGGGACTGCCCGTCTGCTGGTCGTCGGGTTGCATGTCGAGTGTATAGTAGGCGTAGTCGTTCTGAAACGTCTCGGCGGCGCTGACGGTGGCCTTTCTGCACGTTGGCGCTTTCTTTGCAGCGTATGGCAACAGCCAGACGGTGGCGCCTTGCTCGGCCTTCGTCGTGGCAACGGTCAGGGGTTGCGGCTTCTTGATATCGACCCTGAATTTAGCGACGTCGTACATGTCGTTGGCACCAATCATGCTCTCCACACGCCATTCCTTGCCCTCTGCGTCGATGATGACGGCACGCTGGGCACCCTTGAAGGGCACGTAGCTGCTGACGGCGTCACCATTACTATTGATGAAGAAACCGTTCGAACTGGCTATCAGCTGATTGTTGGCATCGAAAGTCTTCAGCGTAAACACCGCATTGGCGGCCTTTTTTGCCCAATTTTGGGCAAAAAGATTGAGAGATTGAGAAAATAAGAAAATGAGAAGAGCTACGCCCCCCATTTTCTTACCCAATCTCATAGTTAATATCTTCATATAATTTCTCATTATTTCAATTTCTAAATATCTAATGTCTCATTTTCTCATTATCTCAATTTCTCAATATCTAATGTCTCATTTTCTCATTTCCTCAATTTCTCAATTTCAAAAGCTGCTTCGCGTTAGCGATAGCTGCTTCCGACACGTCGCTGCCGCTCAGCATTTGTGCGATTTCGCTGATGCGCTCGTCGTCCGACAACTGCTGCATGCGACTGATGGTTCCCTTGGCGGTCTCCTCTTTCGACACGCGGTAGTGGTGCGTACCCTTCGACGCTATCTGGGGCAGGTGGGTAATGGAGATGACTTGTCGCTCGGTCTGACCCATTTCTTGCATGATGTCGGCCATCTTTTCGGCTATCTTGCCCGATACACCCGTATCGATTTCGTCGAAGATGATGGTCGGCAGTTTCACGGCACCGCTGATCATCGCCTTCAGCGACAGCATGACGCGAGCTATCTCACCGCCCGATGCCACTTGCGATACGGGCTGGAGTGGGGTAGAGGTGTTGGCAGAGAACAGGAACGACACCGCGTCCTGTCCGCTCTTGCCCAGTTCGCCTTTGTCGATGTGTACCTCGAAGCGGACATTCGGCATTCCTAACGGTACCAGTCGCTGGCGCAACTGTGCTTCTATCTCCTTGCCAGCCTTCTGGCGCAGTTTGCTGAGGGCGTCGGCCTGCTGTTGGCTCTTGGCCGTTAGCTGTTGGCATTTGGCTTCCAGTTCGGCCAGCGCCTCGTCGCTGTTCTCGATGTTGTTCAGTTTCTGTTTCAGTTCGTCGCGCTGACCGATGAGCTCTTCGACGCTTTCTGCGTGGTATTTCTTCTGCAACTCGTAGATGCGGTCCAGCCGGTCGTGTATGTGGTCCAGCTCCGAGGGGTCGAAGTCGGTGTCTTCCAACAGCGTGCTCACCTCGTCGGCAATGTCCTTCAGTTCTATGCGGCAACTCTCCAAGCGCTCGGCCAACTCGCCTGCCTTGGGCAATACCGCGCTGATGCCGCTGAGGGCATTCTGGGCGGTGCGCACCTCGCTGACGGCTCCCGTCTGCTCGCTGTACAGGGCGTTGTCGGCTTCGTAGAGGGCTGTCTTGATGTCCTCGGCGTGTTCCATCGTTTCGCTCTGCTGCTCCAGTTCCTCCTGTTCACCTTCCGTGAGTCGGGCGTTCTCCAGCTCCTCGTATTGGAACTGCAGGAAGTCCAGGCTCTGGCGGTTGCGCTCTATGTCGTCCTTCAACTGTTGCAGTTGGCTTTTGGCCGCCTGCAGCTGGCTGTAAGTCTGCTGATAAGTGGTCAGCTCCTTCTGGTCGTTGGCAATGATATCTACCACGCTCAACTGGAAGTCCTGCTTCTGCAACAACAGGTTCTGATGTTGCGAATGGACGTCAACCAATTGTTCTCCCAATTCTTTTAACATACTGAGACTCACTGGTGTATCATTGATAAAGGCACGACTCTTTCCTGCCGATGTCAGCTCTCTGCGGACGATGGTGTCCTCGGCGTCCTGCTCTATTTCGTTCTCTTCGAAGAAGGTGCCCATGTCGTATCTCGACAGGTCGAAGTGCGCTTCGATGATGCACTTTTCCGCACCCGCCTTGATGCTTTTCGAGTCGGCTCGCTGACCCAGCAGCAGTCCGATGGCACCGAGTATGATGCTCTTGCCCGCCCCCGTCTCGCCGGTAATGACCGAGAAGCCCGGATACAGCTCGATATCCAGCGCATCTATCAGTGCATAATTCTTAATATATAATTGCTTCAGCATTTTTCAATGTTCAACGTTCAATGTTTAATGTTTAATGTTCAACTACTCTTTGATTTTGTTCCATGCATTGCTCTGCGCCGCATTCAGGTTGAACAGCAGGTCGTACACCTGCTCCTTCTCTTTCTGCGTACCCTTGCCCTTGTAGATGTTCGCCAGCTCGTCGCGCTTATAGTCCGTCCAAATCTGTGGCAACAGGCTCAGCGGCTTCTCCTCGTGCGCAGTCTTCAGCAGTTGCAGCGCCTCCGTCACGTTCGTGCGTCCGCGCTCGGCGTTCTGCGCCATTTCGTCAAGTCCCTTGCGATAGTAGTCGTACTGCAACTGGCGGAAAGGCTTCATGGCTTCGTCCAGATAGTCGTTGATGATGGCAAAGCGGTTGCGCGAGTTCTCGAAGGCCTTCCAGCCCGTGAAACCCAATTCCTGCGCATTGTTCACCAGCTGCATGCAACGCTGCAGCACCTCCGTACCGCCCAGCGGCGAGAATGTGTCCAGATTGAGTCCTATAATCAGGTACGCATAATATGCCATCAGCGCCGTCAACTGGTTGTCCACCTGCTCTTCGTTGAAGTTCAGCTGGTCGAACTGTGCGAAGTCAAACGCGAAGTCGGCATCCTTATTATTATAGATGACGGTGGTGTAGCTCGAGTTATACACGGGGCGGTTGGCCTGAATCATGGCCGTACACGTGATGCGGTTGGCGCTCTTGTCGTACTTCGTCACCGTCAGGTTGAAGTTCACCACGATGCGCTCGTTCTGCTGGAACTGCAGCTCCGTCCATTGGCGGTCGTCCATCCATTGCTGCAACGTCTGCTGCAGGTTTTCAAACACGCTCTTGTCCGACGTGCCTACCTGCTGCGTGTTGATGTTGATTTTCGCCTGCAGCTCCTGAGCCACCGACGTCGTCAGCGCGCCCAGCCACAGCGCTGCCAGCAGCCCTATGCGTCTTGCTCCGTGTCCTATCATCTTGTATCTCTTCATAAACATGCGCAAAATTACTAATTATAGAACGAAAAACCAAAGAAAAAATTATTTTCTTCACATTAATTGACATAAAAGGGCGCAAAAGGTCAATCCCCTTGCGCCCCGTCGATTCATAATTGCTTCATCATCCATCTTACCTCTGACCCTGCAGCACCAGCTCCTTCATGCACTCCACGACCTGCTGCACCACCAGCACCACCATCTGGAAGTCGGCCAACTTGCCGTGCTCCGTCATGTGGGCGCAGAATCCCTTCAAGTCCAGGGGCTTCTTCGTGTCCACCTCAGGATACCACTTGCCGAAGTGCGTCGCACTCTGATTCTTGTTCTGTCGCAAATTCACGACCATTGCAATTTTTCTTACTGCCATAACTCTTAATTGTTTGTCGAAATGTTAATATTTATAGTTTTAAATCCTCTAATGCAACTGCGGTGCAAGGTGAATGCAGAGCCGAGCTCGCTCGAGCTATGCTGAGCCGCAGCCCGCAGTGTACTCGCATCTCAATTGCGAGTACAAAGGTACAAAGAAAATATGATATTTACAAACGTTTTCTTGCGAACGTTTAGTTAAAAAGTGTTTAGTTCTTTTCGCAGGCGGCGCGCGCCATTTTTACTTAAATTAATCTTGACTTTTAAATTTTTTAAAGGGTCATTTTAGTGGTCATATAAAATAGCATGATTTTTGTCCAAAAATGGCAGATGGCAGATGGCAGTTAAAATATTGGTACCCCCCTACGACCCTTAATAGAGTTAATAAATATATATTATTATAATAATATATATTTATTATAAGATTATTATACATAATCTCTTATTCTTACCCGACGGATACCCCCCTTTGTTTTTCATCTGCCATCTGCCATCTGCCATCTGTACCAATGACAAAAGAGCCACTCAGGGTGACTCTTTGTTAAAATGGAGTAGTTATCGTGATGTCTTGCTCCTAAGGCGGTGTCAATCAAGTCCTGCCTTCTCGGGATTCTGCCCGGATAGTCAGAACGGATGTTTTTTGACCTAAAGGATGAATAGTTTCAGATAAAGTCAAAGCCGTACATTTGATGTACGGCTTTATAAATTGGGTAGTGACGTATACGGCTTGCCCTCTCAGGAATCTTACCTGGATAGTCAAAACATACGCTCTGACGGTGCAAAGATAGGAATTATATCTGAGATTTCCAATTTTTTTTTTTGTTTTTTCTTTTGTTTTTCTTTCATATTTCAAAGATATTGAGTATCTTTGCAACCATATAAATATTAAACTAAAGCAATAATGAGAAAAATGATTCAATGGGTTTTCGCTGCAACCCTGATAATCAGCGGCCTGATCTTTTATGTCGTGCAGTAACAGGGATAATCCTGATAGTTCTCGGGAGTATACGGGTGCTCTCTGAGCGCGGCACCCTGACCGTCACCCCCCATACCAGTCACTTTTTTCATTTACTTTGCTCATTTATTCAGAATTAATTCGTATATTTGCAAAAATATTATAGTATTATGATGAGACATAGAATAAAAACAGGTATTGGGAAACTACTCTGCGTATTCATTTTGTTTATGCCTGCATTTGCCAATGCACAGAAGACAGCAGGCAAGTTACATGCACCGTCACGTCCTACAGAAATAGAGATTAAAGAACGCACGATTGGCGATTTGCTATATTATCCGCTATCATGTATCGATGTTCCTATGCCCACAAGAGAACAGGCCAAGCAAGTGGTGACAGAAACCTTTGGAACATGCGAAAGCATTAATAATATCTTTGTTGGATTCCATGCTGGCGACACCTTTAATTTCACCTATCGGGGTAATACTATCGGCATTTGTTATTATGACTGGTATGACAAGAGAACTTGGTATGTATTCTTTTTTGACACAAAGAAAGAAGCTGATCAGTTTTATAACACTCTTGTTGGTGACATACAGTGTGCAGGCATCCCGCTAAAACCAGACAATATTTATGGTGGTATGTCTAACCGTAAACGTCCTATTTCTGTCTTTAAATGGGTGGCTATTGACAAACCAGTGAAAGTAAAAGAGGTTAGCCCGTCAAACATTGAGACTGCCGAACATGTAGGAAAGTACAAAGTGGAATTATTCGTTATGAAAAAATGAAACATTGAAAACGAGGGGCTGGAGATTCTCCGGCCCCTTGATCATATTAATCTAAACCATTGTTTATTTTGCCTTATAGGCTGTACACGAGAAAATTCGCCTAAGTGGTCTGATTTTTAAGCAGTTGTCAGTTACTGTACGATTTTGAAACGTACGCGGAAGGAGCGTTCGTGTTCGTCCCAATTGGTGCCGAGCATTTCGAAACGACCTATTTGGGAGGTGCTTCTGACGTGTTTCCCGATGCAGGGGCAGACGTCGTAGTCGCCAATGCGTACGAGACGGATGGTGTCTGAGGCGTCCTGCGGCAAGCGGTCGGCACTGACCTCTGGGGGCAATTCGTCGCGCGAGACGAACTCGAAGGTGACGGGCAGGTCGTCGTCGATGAGTTGCTGCATCTGGCGTTCAATCTCCTTCTCTTCCTGCCGTGTAGGCTTGTGGTCGAGATGGAAACTCATCTTGCTCTTCTTGCGCTCGACGTGCGCATTGTAGGACCGTTCGCAGCCGAAGATGCGAATCATAGTCTGATTCAAGAGGTGTTCCGCCGTATGTGCCGGCGGAAACTCCTCTTTGTTATGTTCGTTCAGAATATACTCTTCCATCTTACATCTTCCATCTTACATCATCCATCTTCCATCTTCACGCTTTCATCTTCCAAACGCGAGCGCCATAGGCAGGAATGGACATGCGGACGGCGTTGTCGGGCTTGATCGAGATGGTCATCTTGGTCTTATACTCCAGCAGGTCGCTGACAACACCCTTGCGCTCCTTCAGCTGCAGATAGCCGAAGGCGTGAGCGGGGATGTTGACGCTGATGACTGCCTCGTCGCCGTCGAAGTTGACAGCTATCAGGAGCAAGTCGGAGCCTGCACGGCGCAGGAAGACGTACTGACGATGCAGATGTTGGTTGACGTACATCAGGTCGAAGAAAACACCTTCGCTGATAGCTTTCTCGCGACGTGCTATCTGCATGGTCTTCTTGTAGATGTGGTGGAGCGACTTCTCATCGTCGGTGAGCTGCTTGGTGCTGGCACGATAGAGCGTGTCAATGGTCCAATAGTCGAAAATGGTGGTGCGGCCGTCGTTACCCGAGAAACCTTCGCGGTCCATACCCCGTTCGCCGTATTCCTGACCTGCATAGAGCATGAAGGGGTTCTGCTGCATGAGAATAGAGGCGACGAAGGCGGGAATGCCCTTGCGGGCGTCGGCAGCAAAGAAGTCGCTGGCTATGCGCTGTTCGTCGTGGTTCTCGAGGAAATAGAGCATGTGGTTGCGAATGTCGTCGGTCTGCTGCCAAGTCCAACTGATGGCTTGTGCGGACTGTTGGCCGCAGATGACGGCACGCATGGTGTCGTACATGCCGACCTTGTCGTAGAGCCAGTCGAAACCTGAGGCGAGATAGCGGCGGTATTCGGCAGGGTTATAGACCTCGCCAATGAACACGATGTCAGGATAGTACTGCCTGATGGCCTGAGTGGCGTAAGTCCAGAACTCGACAGGTACCATTTCGGCCATATCGCAACGGAAGGCGTCGACGCCCTTGGAAGCCCAGAAGAACAGGATGTCGGTCATCTTCTTCCACGTGTTAGGCACGGGGGTGAAGTGGCCAACGCGTCCGGCGTAGTAGTCAACACCGTAGTTCAACTTGACGGTCTCGTACCAGTCGTGCTGCCCGGGGGCATTATCGAAATGGTCGTTACCAGTAGCTTTGGCGGGTTCCTCGATATAGGGCTTTGCTTCGCCATGATAGAGGTCGAAGTAGGGTGAGAAACGCTGACCCGGACAATAGTAGAAATTGTTCTGAGGGTCGAAGCCGTGTTCAGGATTGTCTGTCGCGCCCAGATCCTCGACGCCTGTGGGTCTGCCGATACTGCGATATTGACGCGCTACGTGGTTGGGCACGAAGTCGATGATAACTTTCAGCCCAGCCGTGTGTGTACGGGCTACCAGTTCTTGGAACTCGTCCATTCGATGTGGTACATCGACAGCCAAATCGGGGTCTACGTCGTAATAGTCAGTAATGGCGTAAGGGGATCCTGCACGACCTTTCACCACAGCAGGATGCTGACGGGGAATGCCGTATTCGGTATAGACGGTCTGAGAGGCATGTCGGATAACGCCAGTATACCAGACATGGGTAATACCCATGCTGGCAAGCTGGTTAAGCACGGTGCCGCTGATATCGGCAAACTTGCCACAGCCGTTTTCAGCTATGGTGCCGTTCTCCTTACGTGTTGTGTTCTTGTTGCCGTAGAGGCGAGTGAAGATCTGATAGATCAGTACTTTTCTATTGGATGCCATGTGCGGGAATGTCCTTGTTGATCTTGGCTATCATGCCTTGCAGAGCCTTGCCAGGACCACATTCCGTGAAGTCGGCGGCTCCGTCGGCTATCATATTCTGTACAATCTGTGTCCAGCGTACTGACGAGGTGAGCTGAGCAATCAAGTTCTGCTTGATTTCAGCGGCATCGGTATGTGGCTTGGCGTCCACATTCTGATAAACGGGGCATTTAGGAGTCTGGAACTCCGTCTTCTCGATAGCGGCCTGCAATTCGTCCTTGGCGGGCTGCATGAGGGGAGAGTGGAAAGCACCGCCTACCTTCAGAGGCAGCGCACGCTTGGCACCAGCGGCCTTCAGCTGTTCGCAAGCCTCGTTGACGGCGTCGATGTTGCCAGAGATTACCAACTGGCCGGGGTTGTTATAGTTGGCAGGAACTACGACACCTTTACCCAGCTTGCTAACCTCGGCGCAGACCTCCTCGACCTTCTCATCGGGCAGACCGATGATAGCGGCCATTGTTGAGGGCTGAGCCTCGCAAGCCTTCTGCATGGCCATAGCACGTGCATAGACCAGCTTCAGTCCGTCTTCGAACGACAGGGCGCCGGCAGCTACAAGTGCAGAAAATTCGCCTAGAGAGTGACCTGCGGTCATCTCGGGCTGGAAGTTGTCGCCCATGCAGATAGCGCTGATGACGCTGTGCAGGAATACGGCAGGCTGCGTCACCTTAGTCTGCTTCAGGTCGTCGTCGGTACCTTCGAACATGATGTCGGTAATACGGTAGCCTAAAATATCGTTAGCTTTCTCAAACAACTGCTTAGCAGTCTCGTTATTGTCGTACAGGTCCTTGCCCATACCGACAAACTGTGCTCCCTGTCCGGGAAATACAAATGCTTTCATCTTTTTTCTCTATACCTATTTACTTATTATAAGAGGATATATACCTCATTTTCTCATTATCTCAATTCTCAATCCTCAATTCTCAATCCCTTAGAAAGGCAGGTCATCGGTAGAACCTTCAGCTGCGGGCTCCTGAGCAGGAGGGAAGGGTGAGGTAGCGTCAGCAGGCTGCTGGGGAGGGAACGGAGAAGCATCGGGAGCACCACCGACAGGAGGAACAGCAGCACCGCGCTGCACGTTGAAGGCGCGAATCTCGTTGAACCAACGGCCATTGTACTCGTGGGCATCAATATCGAACGATACGGTGATGTCTTCGCCCATCTGAATGTTAAACTGCTTGATGCGATCCTCACCGAAAATACGGAACATGCATTTTCTGGGATACTGGCCTGGTACTTCGATGACATACTCCTGTGACATCCAAGGGTTACCGGTGCGCTGAGAGACACCACTGTTCGCTGGAAGAATTGCGATTACTTTTCCTGTTAAATCCATAATTTTATACCTTAATTTATATTGATTTTAGCGTTTCAGACTGCGAAATTACGAAAAATAGTTCTAAAAAGCGCATTTTTCCTCAAATATTTTTTGATTTGACCAGTTTATTTTGTATTTTTGTACTCAATTTCGTGGAATGACAAACTAAAAACGAGAAATATACATGAGATTTACCGTATCAAGCACTGCGCTAAGCAGCAAACTCAATGCTCTTTCGAGAGTCATTAACAGTAAAAATTCTCTGCCCATTTTGGCAGACTTCGTGTTCGACATTCAAAACGGCATTCTGAGCCTGACAGCATCGGACAGCGAAAACGTGATGAACACCCAGTTGGAACTGACTGACAGCGAAGGCGACGGTCGTTTCTGCATTGGCAACCATGACCTGCTGGAGGCCGTAAAGGGCTTCTCGGAGCAGCCTATTACCTTTGATGTAGACCAAACAACCAATCTGGCGAAGATTTCGTACCAGAACGGTATGTTCTCTCTGCCCGTAGAGAGTGCCGACGAGTTCCCGACCACGCAAGGGGTTGGTATGAACGCTTCGGTAGTTACCATTCCCAACGCATTGCTGGCCGAGAACATCACCCGTTCGCTGTTTGCCACCGCTCAGGACGAGTTGCGCCCTGTGATGAATGGTATCTATTTCGACCTGACGCCCGAATGCCTGGCTATTGTGGCTACTGACGGTCATAAGCTGGTGCGCAATAAGATTTTGACGATTCACAGCGATCAGCCTGCAGCATTCATTCTGCCCAAGAAGCCCGCAACACTGCTGAAGAACTTGTTGGGCAAGGATGGCGGCGACGTTGTCATCCGCTTCGATGAGCGCAATGCACAGATTAACTTCGGCGACGGCGAACTGATTTGCCGCCTGATTGAAGGACGCTATCCTAACTATAACAGCGTGATTCCACAGAACAATCCTAATCAGATTACTGTTGACCGTCAGGGACTGCAGGCTGCCCTGCGTCGTGTGCAGCCTTTTGCCAATGACTCAAGCAACTTGGTACGCTTCCACGTGGAAGGCGGAACGCTGCAGTTGGACGCTGAGGACTACGATTTCTCGAAGACGGCTACTGAGCGTATGGCTTGTTCGTACAACGGTCAGCCTATGAGCATAGGATTCAAGGGAGCTGCTTTCATTGACATCTTGGGCAATTTCGATTGTCAGGAGGTGAACATTCTGTTGGCAGACTCGAGCCGTGCCGGATTGGTGCTGCCGTCTGAACAGCCTGAGAATCAGGATGTGCTGATGCTGATGATGCCGATGTTGATCAACGATTAAGCGCGCTTAATCGTTGATATTGAGAAAATGAGAAATTGAGAAATTGAGAGTTTGAGAAAATGAAACTGAATCTGACAAAACCTCTGGTGGTTTTTGACTTGGAAACCACCGGACTTGATATGGTAAAGGATCGGGTCATCCAGATATCCTATATTAAGGTATATCCCGACGGACGTGAGGAGCGTGGTAACGAACTGATTAATCCAGAGAAGAAACTGGATCCGTTTATTACGCAGTTGACTGGCTTCTCGGACGAGGACTTGAAGGACAAACCAACCTTCAAGCAGTTGTCTAAGAAACTGGAAGATGTGTTTAAGGGCAGTGATATCGCCGGCTTTAATTCCAACTTCTTCGATGTACCCATGTTGGCTGAAGAGTTTCTGAGGGCTGGCGTTGATTTCGACTTCTCGAAGTGTCGCCTGATAGATGCTTGCACCATCTTCAAGAAAATGGAACGTCGCAATCTGGCTGCTGCCTATAAGTTCTATTGCGGTCGCAAGATGGAGGAAGACTTTGAGGCTCATCGTGCTGACCAGGATACCGAAGCTACCTATCGCGTACTGATGGGTGAATTGGACAAATATGCTCCGGGTGCCAATGAGGACGAGGAGAAAGTACTGGAAAACGACATGGATAAGTTGGCAGAGTTCTCTAAGCAGAACGATAATGTCGACTTTGCGGGTCGTATTGTATGGGCGGAGGTAAACGGTGTCCGTACTGAGGTGTTCAACTTCGGAAAACATAAGGGCTTGCCTGTAGCTCAGGTACTTCGCATGGATCCCGGCTACTATAGCTGGATTCTGGCGGGCGACTTTACGTATAACACCAAGCAGGTTTTGACACGTATCCGTTTGCGCGAGGCACAGAAGTGAAGCAGTGAACTCACTGTTTCATATGGTGAAAATGAGAAATTGAGGTAAGATGCTGAAAGGTAAAAAGATTGTTTTAGGTATTACGGGCTCTATAGCAGCTTATAAGGCCTGTCTGATTATTCGTGGACTCATCAAAGCTGGTGCTGAAGTGCAGGTCGTTATAACGCCTGCGGGTAAGGAGTTTATTACACCAATCACACTCTCGGCTCTGACACAGAAGCCTGTCATCAGCGACTTCTTCTCGCAGCGTGACGGCACATGGCATTCGCATGTCGCTCTTGGTTTATGGGCTGACGCTATGCTCATTGCGCCGTGTACGGCTTCAACGTTGGGAAAGATGGCTAATGGCATTGCCGACAATATGCTTATCACCACCTATCTTTCGATGAAAGCACCGGTATTCATTGCGCCGGCAATGGATCTCGACATGTATCAGCATCCTACCACGCAGCAGAATATGGAACGGCTGAAGGGTTTTGGTAATCAGATTATTGAACCTGCCAGTGGTTTCCTTGCCTCAGGACTGGAGGGAAAGGGGCGTATGGAGGAGCCAGAGAAAATCGTTGATTTCCTCAATGAGAAATTGGGAAATGGAGAAAATGAGACATCTCTCACCTCTCACTCCCCACTTAGCGGTAAACGCATCATGATTACCGCTGGTCCTACGTACGAAAAGATTGACCCAGTGCGCTTTATCGGCAATTATAGTAGCGGTAAAATGGGTTTCGCCTTAGCTGAGGAGTGTGCACGACGTGGCGCCGAGGTAACGTTGGTGGCTGGTCCTGTAGCACTGAAGACCGTGCATCCGAATATCCAGCGTATTGATGTGGAGAGCTGTGAGGAGATGTATCAGGCTGCTACCCAGGCTTTTCCCCAACAGGATGCTGCTATATTATGTGCAGCTGTGGCAGACTTCCGGCCTGAACATGCTGCTGAGCAAAAGATTAAACGTGAAAAGGATGATTTGGTCATCCGTCTAAAGCCCACTCACGATATAGCAGCAGAATTGGGACGCATGAAGTCAGAGCGTCAGGTGTTGGTAGGCTTTGCCTTGGAGACAAACGATGAAGAGGCTAACGCTCAGCGTAAACTGGAAAAGAAGAATCTTGACTTCATCGTCTTGAATTCGTTGCAGAACAAGGGAACGTGCTTCCGTTCTGACGAGAATCAGATAAGTATTATTTCTCGTCAAGGTCAGAAGGATTATGAACGTAAACCGAAACAGGAGGTCGCTTCGGACATTATTGACCAACTGGCAGAGCTCTTATAGATTTCTCGGACACTGAAGAAATAAAAAAACGCTATCAAATCCGATAGCGTTTTCTTGTTGTTATTTCTTCTTGTCAAATGTAAGTTTCATAAAGACTGGGTAGTGGTCTGAGTAGGTAAGATCCGATTTGTAATAGGAGAGACCTTTCAAAACCTCGTCGTGGAAGATGTAGTCAATACGTACTGCTTTCTTACCGCCTCGGAAGGTTTGTGCCCAACCGGAACCACACTCCTTGAAGCCATCGACCATATTGCCTAACACCGTGTTATATACGTATGAATAGGGTACATCATTGAAGTCACCACAAAGAATAACGGGATTCTCTGATGAGCGTTTTTCGTTGGCAACCATCTCAGCCTGACCAGCACGGAATATCATTCCTAACATATAATTACCGAAAAGAGCCTCCGTTAATCTGTTGGAACGTACGTCAATGCCTTGATGCTGCAGACTTGCTGCTTTATACATTGTTCTATTGATGCCAGTAGTCTGCAAGTGAATGTTGAAAACGCGAATCCTGTCACCTTTCACGTCGATATCTGCCCACATGGCGCTATTGTTGGTACCTTCAAACAGAATCTTCCTCGAACCTTTGATAGGGTAGCGGCTATAGATCACCATATCTGAACGACCGACAGCCATATATGGGAAGTATTCCTTATAGCTATCAGAGTTCTTCTTCTCACCACTCACCTCGTTATACTCCTGCATACAGAGCACATCCACATTCTGTCGGCGCATCTCGGCCAAAATGTCTTGTGCCATAAAGCCTGAGGTCTCACGATTAAACATGCAGACGTTATATGTTGCCACCTTAATGCCAACTTGCGCGTCAGCACTCTTGTCGAGTGAACGGAATTGCCACATGGTTCCAGTATAAGGAATACAACATGCAATGGTGATAACGGGTATAAGTGCATAGAACCACTTGCGACGAATGAGCCAGTAGATGAGCATGATGACATTGGCCACAATCAGTACGGGCAGTATATAGACCATCATGGCTCTTGCCGAGTGTCCGATAGGAGTCACTTCGCCACCAAAAAGTGCTACGATTGTAAAGATAGTAAGGATAATCTGCACAGTCAGAAACATGGCAGCGGCGTATTTTAATACAGCTAATCTTCCCATTTCGATATTGTGTTATTCAAGAATCAATATATTTCCCTACCGTGTCGAGCAGGTCTTCCACTCTGAACGGTTTTGCCAAAAACTCATCGCAGCCTGCCGCCTTAGCCTCACGGATATTCTCGTCGAAAGCGTATGCCGAAAGAGCTATGATGGGTATTTCGCGGTTCACTTCCTTGATGATACGTGTGGCATCCAATCCATTCATATCTGGCATACGGATATCCATCAGTATAAGGGCTGGATGTTCGTCCTCGCAGAGTGTTACAGCCTCGATACCATTGTGGGCTCGCAACAGCCGGTAGCACTTTGACAAAACAATACGAACCAATTCGTAGTTCGAATCTTCATCCTCAGCAACCAAAATAAGCGGCGCGTTCTGAACATCTGTCTTTGTGCTCACACGAATGGTACGTGAATTAGTGGTAGTGCGGGAATTCTTCTGCAGACCGCCTATAGTTCCTTCAAAGGGAAGGGTAAAGCGGAATGTAGAGCCTTCACCGAGTTTTGAGGCGACGTTAATATGGCCATGCATTTTCTCTACAATAATTTTGCAGAGTGCCAATCCCAGTCCATATCCGTTCTGCCGTTCCGCATCACGCGATACGTATGTCTGGAAGATATGATTGATGTCTTCAGGAGCAATGCCTGAGCCTGTATCAGTCACAAAGAATTCTACCTCTTGTCCATCGTTTATCAAACGGTAGCCATAAGTAATGCTTCCTTTCGATGTATGCTTTAATGCATTGCTAATGAGGTTAGAGAAGACCTGAGTCAGACGGTTTTGATCGGTGTTCAGCGTAACCTTCATGGTAGGCTGTGACCAATTTAAGTTTACAGAATCCGGACAACGGAACTTGAACATCAGCTGAATACCCTTGCACATCTCGTTGAGATCGGTCATCTGTTTCTTGATGGCAATTTCACCAGCTTCAACACGTGACAAATCCAAAATCTCATTGATTAGTGCCAATACGCGACTGTTATTGCTTTCAATGATTTCCATAAACTTCATACGCTCTTCAGCCGAATCGGTTTCGGCCATAATGCGTGAGAAGCCCTCGATAGCGTTTAGGGGGGTGCGGATTTCATGACTCATATTGGCCAGAAACAGAGACTTCATCTTGCTTGCTTTTTCAGCATTCTGCGCCTTTGTCTCGTATTCGGCCAATTTTTTGCGCGCCTCCTCCAATTCTATTTCGGTGGCGTGCTTCTTTGCGTTGGCTTCTGCTATTTTCTGCAGCAGAACTTCACGTTCATCTTGATTCATTGCACAATCCGTATATAAATCGATGCAAAGATACTACAAAAAATTTATATACGAGAATTTTTTAGGATTTTTTTATCCTCTTTTTGCTTTTTCCCACGTTCCTCCTCCACGATGACTATGCAGATAGGGTATGCCGGCAAATACGTTCATGTTCATAAACAGAAAATAATAGGGCACATAGAGCAGTTTGCTCCTTCGGCCGTGTTTTTCGAGCAAATAACCGAGGAATGCTGCCATATAAAAAACGACTTGTAATACCCAGCTTATCGTGTAGATAGTACCGGCTTTCATCATAACCAGTGCGACATTAAGTGGGATGAGTGCCATGAGTGCAAAGGGGGTGATGCTCCAGCGTAGTACGCGGTGACTTACAAACTGGAAGGCAACAATGGGCTTGCGGAATGGATTCATCATCTTCCTGAGCCACCAGCAGCTTTGCAGTCCTCCTGCGGCAATACGGCGCTTGCGCTTCGATTCTTCCTGCAGGTCTGCAGAACCGTATTCCGTTGCATAGGCGTCGCTTGAATAGGCTATCTTGTATCCTCTGTCCACCATTCTCATGGACATGACGAAGTCGTCGAGTAGGGCGTTTTCGGGCATGGGTTCATAGAGCGTCGTACGGATGGCGTTCAGTTCGCCCGCTGCACCCATAGCGCTATAGAGTTCGCTATCCATGCGTTTCAGTGCACTCTCGTATTTCCAATATAATCCTTCTCCCTCGGCTGCAGTTTGTCCTTCATGCCGAGCCATTACGCGTTTTTCGCCAGCCACACATGCGACCTTGGGGTCTTGCATCAGTCTGACAATCTCCTTAATGGCACCTTTGTTTACCATTGTATTGGCATCAGTCATCACGGTAATGTCGCTCTTTACCAGCGAGAGTCCGTGATTCAAGGCTGCCGTCTTGCCTTTACGTTCGGGTGTAAAGATGATTTCTACGTCCGGATAAGCCTTCAGACAATTGTTCGTGTCGTCAGAAGAACCGTCAGTGACCCATGTAATGTGCAGCTTTTCTTTGGGATAATCCAGTTGGTAGATATCTTTCATTTTCATATCTACAACGTCCTGTTCGTTGTAGGCACAAACCATGAAAGTTACCTCTGGCAATTTCGCTTCGTCAGTGGGCAAAGCCCTCCTCACGGCTTTGCCCCTCACGATGCGTTTCAGTCTGACTAACAGCCATAGCAGCATACCATACCCCAGATAAGTATAGAATACGAGGAATGCACAAATCCAGAATGCAGTCTTTAGTGCTACCATAGTGTTCGTTTAATGTTGTTAGTCGTTAGTTTCGTGCTCTTCCTGCATGTCAATGAACTGCTGGTCCTTGTCGTAGAATTCGTACTGTAGGAATGCCAGTTTCTGCGAGGGTACGATACGAACGCCCATGCCGTATTTCATCTGCCACTGGCGCTTGAGCGACCATAGGCCTTGATTGATGTATGCGGCCACGTAGGGGTGTACATGTAGGAAGAATCTGCGAATGCCAATCTTGTTGACCAAACGGTCAATTTTGCTCTCCAATTGGTCTGTAAACAGAATTGACGACTTGATTTTACCCTTGCCGAAGCATGTGGGGCATGTTTCCTCTACATTGACATCCATTGCTGGTCGAACGCGCTGACGCGTAATCTGCATCAGTCCAAATTTCGACAGCGGCAGGATGTTGTGGCGAGCTCTGTCTTTCTGCATGTTCTTGCACATGCGTTCATAGAGCATTTGTCGGTCTTCAGCCAAATTCATATCGATGAAGTCTACCACGATGATACCGCCCATATCACGCAGTCGCAACTGGCGCGCAAGTTCGTCGGCAGCACCGAGGTTAACCTCCAATGCGTTGGCTTCTTGACCGTTTTCTGAGCGAGTACGGTTGCCCGAGTTCACATCTACCACGTGCATGGCCTCTGTCTGCTGGATGATGAGATAGGCTCCGCGCTTGTAGTTCACCGTCTTTCCGAAGCTCGACTTAAGCTGTTTGGTGACGTTGAAGTTGTCGAAAATGGGCACCGTACCGTTGTATTTCTTGACGATGTCCTTCTTTTCGGGAGCTATCAGTTCCACGTAGTCCTTCACCTGATTGTAGATGTCGTCATCATTCACGTAGATGCCGTCGTACGTTGGGTCGAACACGTCGCGCAGCAGGGCAACGGCTCTGCCGGTCTCTTCAAAGCACAATTGTGGTGTCTTGGTGGCCTTCTGTGCTTTGGTAATGGTGTCTTCCCAACGTTTCACAAGCACCTTCATCTCTGCATCGAGCTCTGCCACACGCTTGCCTTCGGCCGATGTACGTACGATAACGCCGAAGTTCTTGGGGCGGATGCTTTGCACGAGTTGTTTCAGTCGGGTGCGTTCCTCGCCTTTTTTGATTTTAGAGGATACTGAAACTTTATCTCCGAAAGGCATTAGAACCATGTAGCGTCCTGCAAAACTGAGTTCACAACTCAGTCGGGGACCTTTGGTGTTGATAGGTTCCTTCACCACCTGAACCAATATTTCCTGCCCCTGTTTCAGCGTAGTCTGAACGCTACCTTCTTTTGGCAGGTCGGGTAGGCGAGTGGCTTTCGAGATAGGATAAAGTTTCTTTCTGTCGCTTTGTACCTGTTTCAGATACTTTTCGTAAGAGCTGAATTGAGTACCGAGGTCAAGATAGTGTAGGAAGGCATCGCGCTCAGAGCCCACTTCCACGAAGCAGGCATTCAGTCCAGGCATGAGCTTGCGCACACGACCCAGATAGATGTTGCCCACAGAGTAACTGGCCTCCTCGCGTTTCTCGTTCTGGTATTCCACCAGATTCTTGTCTTCGAGTAAGGCTATCGATATCTCTTTAGGCTGAACATCGATGATTACTTCACTTGTCATTAACTCTTAACTTTTAACTCTTAACTTAGAAAAGGAGCGCCTCGGCTTTGTTTTGTTACCGATTGCACTCCTTTCATACGTTTCTTTTCTCTTTTAGTCAGCAGAGCTTACTTGCTCTTATGACGATTCTTGCGCAGTCTCTTCTTACGCTTGTGAGTAGCCATCTTGTGGCCCTTCTTCTTTTTTCCGTTTGGCATAATGTTTAACTATTTAATTGTTTGTTTGATAAAATCTGTTTATTTCATCTTCTCCACGAAACTCTTGGCGGGCTTGAAGTGGGGAATGTCGTGTGCGTCAATCACCATAGTGGTGTTTTTCGAGATGTTACGAGCTGTTTTCTTGGCACGGCGCTTCACAGTGAATGTACCAAAACCACGCAGGTAAACATTCTCCTTATTATCAGCCATGCAAACACGAATCTCTTCCATGAAAGCCTCTACCGTTGCTGAAACATCCTTCTTTGGAAGGCCTGTATCTTCAGCGATTTTGTTGATAATATCTGCTTTTGTCATTGCTATTTTTATTATTTGTTCTAATTTCGGACTGCAAAGTTACTAATTTTCAGTGGGATATGAAAATATTCTGAGTTTTTTTTTCTTAAAAAGTTTATTTTTCGTAACTTTGCGCTCTATTTTTAGCATTTTTACGTATGAAACAAACTAAAATTGTAGCTTCCATCAGTGATCGCCGTTGCGATGTAGAGTTCCTTCGTCAGCTTTACAATGCTGGTATGAATATAGTTCGTATGAATACTGCTCACGCTTCAGAGGACGGCCTTATAAATATAATAAGGAACGTGCGCGAGGTGAGTCGTCATATTGGTATTCTTATTGATACCAAGGGCCCGGAGGTTCGTACCACGGGTTGTGAGACGCCCATTGAGTATAAAGAAGGTGATGTAGTCAAGATTTTCGGACGTCCTGAGATGGATACCTCTCACGATATCATCAATCTTTCGTATGAGAATTTTGCTGCTGATGTACACGAAGGCGACCATGTGTTGTTTGACGATGGTGCTCTCGATATGCTGGTTATTGGCGTCAACGGTCCTGCGGTCATTGCCCAAGTGCAGAACGACGGCATACTCGGTTCCCACAAAAGTGTCAATGTTCCAGGCGTACATATTGCCTTGCCGCCATTGACAGACAAAGACCGTAAGAATATTTTGCTGGCCATTAATCAGGACATCGATTTCATTGCTCACTCGTTCGTGCGTTCTGCTGCCGATGTGCGTGCGGTGCAGGCCATTCTCGATGCTTATGACAGTGACATCAAGATTATTTCAAAGATTGAGAATCAGGAGGGTGTCGACAATATCGACGAGATTATTGATGCTTCGTATGGCATCATGATTGCCCGTGGCGATCTTGGTATCGAGGTTCCCATTGAGCGTATTCCGGGTATCCAGCGCCAGATTATCCGCAAGTGCGTGCAAAAGAAGAAACCTGTCATTGTGGCCACTCAGATGTTGCACTCTATGATTCAGAATCCCCGTCCTACACGTGCTGAGGTGACCGATATTGCCAACGCCATCTACTACCGCACTGATGCCCTTATGCTTTCTGGCGAGACGGCTTCTGGCAAATATCCCATTGAGGCCGTTCAGACGATGTCTGCCATTGCTGAACAGGCCGAGCGCGATAAGATGCGCGAGAACGATATCGAGGTGCCCCTTTCTCCTGATTGTGATATCCGTGAATTCATGGCCCATTCTGCTATCGAGGCTACCGAAAAACTCGGTGTTAAGGGTATTATCACCGACTCGAACACAGGCGATACCGCCCGCCACTTGGCAGCCTTCCGAGGTCCCAATCCTGTGCTGGCCATTTGCTATAACGACAAGTTGCAACGCTTGCTGAACCTTTCGTATGGCGTTATTCCAGTCTATCAGAAAGAGCATATTGCCCCTCAGCGACTATTCCTTGCTGCTGTCCGTATGTTGCGTCAAAAGGGTTATGTCGACCTCTCCGACAAGATTGCATATCTTAGCGGTAACGTTGGTGCTGGTGGCGGCACTAAGTTCTTGGAAATCAATACGGTTCGTGAACTGTTCGACCAGAACTACCAGTTCCACCTGCCGAACGTATAAAACAAAAGCGGAGCCCTTTCTGAGGCTCCGTTTCTGTTATTTCAAGCTGTCTTGATACCATTCGAATAGTTTCTTGACGCCGTCTTCGATTTCCACTTTGTGGGTCCAACCGAGTGAGTGCAGCTTGGTGACGTCAATCAGTTTACGCATAGTGCCGTCAGGCTTGGTAGCGTCAAACTCTACGGTGCCTTCAAAACCAACGGCCTTGACGACGAGTTCGGAGAGTTGGCGGATGGTCAGCTCCTTACCTGTACCCACATTGATGTGACAGTTGCGAATCTCGCCTAAACTCGGAATGGCTCCACCGCGACCTGCTGAGTGGTTGCGGTCTACGGCTCCGTCAGTACTTGCACCATAATGGACGCTTGAATACTTCTCAATGCCAATGACATCCTTGAAGTCCACATTCAGAAGGACGTGCACAGAGGCATCGGCCATGTCTTCTGACCAAAGGAACTCTCTGAGCGGTGTTCCTGTTCCCCAAAGGGTTACCTTGTTATTCTCAATACCGTACTTGCGTAATATGGTAATAACCTGATCGCTATCAGCCTTGCCGTCAACGCCTTCCACCGGACGGATATCCAGGTCGCGACGGATGGCATCCCAATTGCCGTCGTGAATCAGTTTTGCCAGATATACCTTACGCATCATGGCTGGCATCACGTGTGAGTTCTCCAAGTGGAAGTTGTCGTTGGGTCCGTATAGGTTCGTTGGCATCACGGCAATATAGTTCGTGCCGTATTGCAGATTGTACGACTCACACATCTTCAGACCGGCAATCTTGGCAATGGCATATTCCTCGTTGGTGTACTCCAAAGGTGATGTCAGGAGGCAGTCCTCCTTCATTGGCTGGGGGGCATTCTTCGGATAGATGCATGTAGAGCCGAGGAACAGCAACTTCTTGACCCCATGTGCGTAAGCTTCACTAATGACGTTACACTGAATCTTCATGTTCATCATGATGAAGTCGGCGCGATACAGCGAATTGGCCATGATGCCGCCTACAAAGGCTGCTGCCAGAACAACGGCATCGGGGCGTTCCTCATCGAAGAAACGCTTGACAGCCACCTGATCCGTCAGGTCCAGTTCCTTGTGCGAGCGACCTACAAGATTGGTATATCCTCTCTGCAACAAGTTATTCCAAATAGCGGAACCCACTAATCCGTGATGTCCCGCTACATATATCTTTGAATCCTTATTCAGCATCTTGCTTATCCATTTGAGCTCTAAGGAACAGTTTCTTCACGAACTTCATGTCGTGCTTCACCATAATCTTCACCAAGTCGGGGAATGACGTCTTCTGCGGATTCCAACCCAACTTAGCCTTTGCCTTGGCGGGATTACCCAGCAATTGATCAACCTCAGCAGGACGGAAGTACTTCGGATCGACTTCAACCAGTGATTTACCCGTTGCCTTGTCGTAACCCTTCTCGTCCACACCGTCACCACGCCATTCCAGTTCGATGCCTACCTCCTTGAAGGCGAGGGTCGTAAATTCACGAACGGTATGATATTCACCCGTGGCAATCACAAAGTCGTCGGGCTCCGGCTGCTGCAGGATGAGCCACATGCACTCAACGTAGTCCTTGGCGTAACCCCAGTCGCGCAGCGAGTTCAGGTTACCTAAGTAGAGCTTGTCCTGATAGCCTTGGGCAATGCGGGCAGCTGCCAACGTAATCTTACGCGTTACGAAGTTCTCACCGCGGCGCTCACTCTCGTGGTTGAACAGGATACCGTTACAGCAGAACATACCGTACGACTCACGATAGTTCTTCATAATCCAGAAACCGTAGAGCTTGGCTACGGCGTACGGGCTGCGAGGGTAGAATGGGGTAGTCTCCGACTGCGGCACCTCCTGCACCTTACCATACAGCTCTGACGTCGAGGCCTGATAGATGCGGCACGTCTTGTCCAGTCCGCAGATGCGTACAGCCTCCAACAGGCGCAGAACACCGTCTGCATCCACGTCGGCTGTATATTCCGGTACGTCGAACGATACCTTCACGTGACTCTGTGCGGCCAGATTGTATATCTCCGTCGGCTTCACCTCGCCAATAACGCGAATCAGTGAGCTCGAGTCCGTCATGTCAGCCCAGTGCAGATTCACCAGACGGGCTTTCTTCATGTCACGCACCCATTCGTCCAGGTACAGGTGTTCTATGCGACCCGTGTTGAACGACGACGAACGGCGCAGCAGTCCGTGAACCTCATAGCCTTTCTCGATTAAGAATTCGGCCAGATACGAACCGTCCTGACCAGTGATACCAGTAATTAGAGCAACTTTTTTATTATCCATATCTTCTTTTTGAATTGAATGTTGTTTCTACTTATCCTGACCGCTGAACTGCTTGATGCGTTGTTCCTCGGACAGCTTACATATTAATAAGGTGTCGTTGTTTTCTGCCACGATGTATCCGTCCAGTCCCTGAATCACCACCTTCTTTTCCTGTGTGGTATGCACAATGTTGTTGTGGCTCTCAAACAGCGTGATGTCCGGACCAATGCAGGCATTGCCGTACAGGTCTTTTTTCGACTGAAGGTGCAGCGAACCCCACGTGCCCAGGTCGCTCCATCCGAAGTCGGCAGGGCAGACGAAAATCTCTTCGGCTTTCTCCATGATGGCATAGTCCACTGAGATGTTCTCGCACTCTGGGAATTGCTCGTCAATGGCGGCCTGTTCCTTGTCGGTACCGTAAACAGGCAACATGCCTTCGAAAATCTTGGACATGGTGGGCTGATAGACGCGGAAGGCGTTGACGATGGTGCTGACGTTCCAGATAAAGATGCCTGCGTTCCAGAAGTAGTTGTTTTTCTTGATATACTGTTGGGCTGTTTGCAGGTCGGGCTTCTCGCGGAACGAGTCGACGCGGAATATCTCCTTGTTTCTCAGCGACTGTGCCGACAGGTTAGCCTCAATATAGCCGTAACCCGTCTCCGGACGGTTGGGCTTCATGCCAAGCGTTACGATGGCGTCACTCTCGCTGGTGAACTTCAGGCAGTTATCCACCACACGACGGAACTCCTGCACGTCCATTACGATATGGTCTGAGGGACTCACCACGATGTTGGCCTTGGGGTCTTGTTTCTTGATGCGCCACGAGACGTAGGCAATACACGGTGCCGTGTTCCTGCGACAGGGCTCACACAGTATGTGGTTTTGGGGTATATTGGGCAATTGCTCGGCTACCGTCTGCGCATAGCTCTTATTCGTCACCACCCACACATTCTCGGGTTCCACTAATCCTGAAAAACGCTCTACAGTCAGTTGCAACAACGACTTACCGATACCCATGACATCAATGAACTGCTTGGGCTTCTCAGCCGTACTCATCGGCCAGAAACGGCTACCCACGCCGCCTGCCATGATCACCAGATGATTATTGATTTTTGCCATAATCACAATAAGTTAATGAATAGAATGTTGCAAAATTACTACATTTTCGTGAATTGACCAAAAAAACAGCGTAAAATTTGGTAATATCGACAAAAGATTTTTTTTCCAACGTATTGACATTCATAAATATCATAGAACCTTGAACCATTAACCGTTAACCATTAACCGTTCTTTGCCCAAAGGAACTAAGCGGGCGATCCAAAGGAACTAAACGGGCGATCCAAAGGAACTAAACGGGCGATCCAAAGGAACTAAACGGGCGGTCGTTGGGAAGTAAATCGCCCTTCTAACGGTTGAGGGTTAAAATCGGCGATTTCAGAGCGTTTTTTTGTTGCGTTGGATGGAATCAGGAATTAAAAGGGTTAATATCTTGCAGTTGCCATGTGAAAGAAAAATTATTTACAAAGCGCATCCGCTTAAATCAATAAATCAAAAATCAGTTTATTCTATGAGCAGTGGTATTAGGAAGGTAAACTGTCAATTTTGACGTCCAGGCTTGAAAACCACGATTTTAGGTAGTTTTGGCCACCTGACGCGTCTAAACGAAATTAAACTTTATTATTTTTTAATACCGATGGTCATCGGTAACATGTTCT
>JAEEGG010004760.1_pt1 | contig 32730 bp, 25 predicted proteins | sample 9134161 | NCBI WGS metagenome assembly JAEEGG01 (sample SAMN16246543, study PRJNA631951) | gut metagenome | biome: gut microbiome; feature: rumen; material: CR-attached | host: Bos | place: Iran: Karaj | collected 2018-10 | reverse complement strand
GCAAATTTTTCACTATTCACTTTTCACTATACCCTTCTTTATTCAAACTCTGCACGCAGTACCTCCAGCAGGTGGTCAACGGTCTCTTCTTCAAGGTCTGCCTTCTCAATGAGCAGCTCACGAGGAGCGCTGAGCACTTCCTTAGCGGTGTCGTAACCCAGAGCCTTGATGGCATCGATAACCCACTGGTCAATCTCGTCGCTGAACTCGTCGAGGTAGATATCCTCATCGGTCTCACCCTCGTTAACCACACGGAATACGTCGATGGTGTGCTCTGTCAGCATAGAAGCCAGCTTGATGTTCATACCACCCTTACCGATAGCCAGTGAAACCTCCTCGGGCTGCAGGTAAACCTCAGCCTTGTGGTTAGCCTCGTCGAGCGTGATGCTGGTAACCTTGGCAGGAGAGAGGGCACGCTGGATAAACAGCTGCACGTTGCTGGTGTAGTTGATCACGTCGATATTCTCACCACCAAGCTCACGTACGATACCGTGTACACGACTACCCTTCACACCTACACAAGCGCCTACGGGGTCGATACGGTCGTCGAAGCTCTCAACGGCAATCTTGGCACGCTCACCTGGCATACGGGCCACGCGACGGATAGCAATCAGGCCGTCGGCAATCTCGGGCACCTCGGCCTCGAGCAGACGCTTCAGGAATTCAGGACTGGTACGGCTCAGCATGATACGAGGATTATTGTTCTCGTTCTGCACCTCCTTCACAACGGCACGTACGGTCTCACCCTTACGATAGGTGTCAGAAGGAATCTGGTCGCCCTTCAGCAGGTGGAGCTCGTTACCCTCATCGTCCATGAGGAGCACCTCGCGCTTCCACATCTGGTAAACCTCACCACTGATAACGGTGCCAACCTTATCCTTATACTTCTGATAGAGGGCATCGTGGTCGAGCTCCAGAATCTTTGAAGCCAGCGTCTGACGCAGGTTCAGGATAGCACGACGACCGAACTTAGTGAAGTCTACAGCCTCACTAACCTCCTCGCCTACCTCGTAGTCGGGCTCAATCTTCTGAGCCTCGGTGAGAGAAATCTCCTTGTTCTCGTCCTTCACGTCACCATCGGCTACTACCACACGGTTACGGTGGATCTCAAAGTCACCCTTGTCAGGGTTTACAATCACGTCGAAGTTCTCGTCAGAACCAAACATCTTGGCCAGCACATTGCGGAAGCTCTCCTCGAGCACGCTCACCAATGTGGTACGGTCAATATTCTTGGTTTCCTTAAACTCCTGAAAGGTCTCAAACATGCTGGGACCTGCAATTTCTTTCTTTGTTGCCATAATCTTTAAAAGTAAAAGTGAATAGTGAAAAGTGAAAAATTTGCTTCCGCCTCTCTATCTACTCAAACTTTTTCTTAATTTATTTATTACTATTTTATTTCTCCATACTAAAGAATAGCGGTAGCATATTTTTCACTTTTCACTATTCACTATTCCCTTAAACTTTACTTAAAGTTTAGAAGGTATTTCGTAGACTTCACCTCGTCCATAGAGTAGGTCTTGTCCACGTCAACTTTTACAGGACGCTTCTTGCCCTCAGGAATCTGCTTCTCCTGAGTAGAAAGGACAAACGTACGGCCCTCTACGCTTTTCAGCACACCTACAATCTTCTTGCCATCGGCATCAATAACTTCTACATCATCGCCAACGTGGTTAGCATACTGCTGCTCCACCTTGAAAGGCTGTCCCAAACCGGCACTGCCTACCTCCAATTCATAGTCGCCCATCTCGTCGCCTACCTTCTCCTGAAGGAAACGGCTCAATGCGGCACAATCCTCAATCCATACGCCATCGGCATGGTCGATCTCGATGACGATACGGTCGTCATCACACATCTCAATGTCTACCAGGAAGTAGCCCGACTGACCTTGCAGCCACTCTTCCGTTAAAGTCTTTAATGTCTCTTTCGTTATCATTCTAACGGTTATTTAAACAAGAATGAGAGGCCCTTGCGGGTCTCTCATTCCACTGAACGGGTGCAAAGGTACGACTTTTTCCCCATTCCTGCAAATTTTTCTATGTATATTTTACTTTTTCTGCCTAGGTTCCAGTATTTTACGATACTCGGCAGGGGTCTTCAACAGACGCTCAGCTTCCTTCAATTGTTTGTCAGCATAGAGACCTGCCTCAATACTACCACGCTGGAAATAATAAGCGCCAATGATGTCAAGTTCCAGGATTTGCTGAATGGTCTCACGATGTTTATCCAAGTCGCTGGCCACATCATGCTTCAGTTTCTTCTCTAAAGCATCGAATGCTTCCTTGGCATCCTCATAATAACCCTCAAACTTTGCCGTCTTCACTAGTTCACCAAACTGTTTCTGTGATACAGGGTCATAAGAGAAACCACTATCAATGACACGCTGACGGAACGACTGCCAGTCGGCATCAGTCAGATGAAAGTCCTTTGCTGGGGCTATCGTTGGGTGATGATTGATATAATCCACCACATAATCGAAGAGCACCTCCGTAGAATCCAGTCCACCAGCCGAGAGATAATAAGCTATATTCGGCATCGTGTCGTTTTTCAACTCCACATCGGGTTTGATTCCGCCACCATCGCGCACTTCACGTCCGCCACGGGTATAAAAAACATTCGTCAGGGAATCTGCAATACGCTCTTTACCATTGCGTTTATAGTTCACCGCCTGAATACAACGACCAGAGGGGATATAATAATGAGAGGTAGTAACCTTTACATTGGCATTATAGGGTAAATCAAGAGGCACCTGCACCAATCCTTTTCCATACGTACGCGTACCTAATATTATTGCACGGTCAAGATCCTGCAAAGCACCACTGGTAATCTCTGAGGCCGAGGCAGTCTCATCATTCACCAGCACCACGATAGGCATCATGGTATCCACCGGTTCCAAGCGCGTCTTATACACACGGTTAGCCTGACGCACCTTTCCACGATTCTCCACAACGGTCTGTTCCTGTGGCACCCAGATATTCACGATATCCACAGCCTCCATCTCAGAACCGCCACCATTACTGCGTAGGTCAAATACCAGTCCCTTGGCACCCTGCTGTTTCAATTCCACGAAAGCACGACGAACACTTTTGGCACAGCCCTCCGTAAACTGATTCAGGTTGATATAGCCAATAGAGTCAGGACGCATACCCCAATAAGGCAGTTCGGGCAATTTAATATTCCTACGAGTTATCTTGAATGTCATCTCTTTTCCCGTAGAGGGACGTTTCACTTTCAGCACAAAGGTAGTACCGGCATCACCACGCAGATGAGAGCTAACATACGCCACCTGCTTGTCAGTCATCACAGAGTCATCTATACTCAGAATGATATCTCCCTTCTTCAATCCCACCTCTGCAGCAGGCATACCCTCATAAGGCTCGTCAATAACGACTCGCTTCAAACGGGTGTGATATTTCACCAACGCACCGATACCAGCATACTTACCCGTCAGCATCATCTTCAGGTTCTTCGTTTCCTCCTCGGGATAATACTCGGTATAGGGATCCAGTGAGCGCAACATACCATCAATGGCAGCCGTCATGGTCTGCTTAGGATTCAGCGTGTCCACATAAAATAGATCTAGATTGCTATACAACGCATTGAAAATATCGAGATTCTTTCCTACCTCCAACTGATGATTGGTTTGAGCCAAAACGGTCAGAGGCAACATCAGTAGTGATATCAGTATAGTTTTTATACGCCTATTCATATCTATAATTATTATTTTGCCTGCAAATTTAGCGTATTCTACTTAAAAAAGCACCTTTTTCCCCTACTTTTTATAAAAAAATCACGTTTCGATGAAAATTTTTCCCGAAAAGTTTGCAGAATTCAAATTTTCGCCGTACCTTTGCACCCGCAATCGAGAAAACGAAAGCACTGCTTCAGTAGCTCAGTTGGTTAGAGCACCTGACTGTTAATCAGGGGGTCGTTGGTTCAAGCCCATCCTGAAGCGCCAAATCCTCAACTTAGGTTGAGGATTTTTTGATTTCAGGAGGTTTTCATCAAATCGCAGTCTTTTTACTACATCACATGGACTTAGAGATTTAAATATATCGCAAGCGATATTTGTTAAATACTTATAAATAATCAACTTAAATCGCTTGCGATATAATTTTATTTCTTACCTTTGCACCGAAATAATAAGTTAAACACAAAATTAAACGAGAAAACAAATGAAATACGTAAAGTTACTAGCCCGATTAATATTAGGTATGTTTATGACTTATGCAGGCACTGCCCACCTGACAATAGCCCGTCAGGAGTTCGTAGCACAAGTGCCCACATGGATACAGTTCTCGCCAGCCTTCACCGACTTCGTCGTTCTGGCGTCGGGCGTCGTGGAAATCGCACTGGGTCTGAGCATGCTATTTATGGTCAAGAGGTTCCGCCCCTTAGTAGGCACATTACTGGCACTGTTTTATATTCTGATCTTCCCAGGCAACATCAATCAGTATGTTAACCACATCGATGCTTTTAATCTGAACACCGACAACGCCCGTCTGATACGCCTATTCTTCCAGCCAGTACTCATTGCATGGGCACTCTGGTCAACCAACGGTTGGAAATTCAAGGAAGGCAAAATGCAGTGGCGCAACGAGCACTGGGAACAGGATACACAAAAAGCCTACGAAGCCGGCAAACGTATGGCAGAGGCTTAGTCAATCAAAAAACAAAAGAACAGATTTGGACAAACTATTATCATATATTGTACGTATCATCGTGTGGCTGTCTGGTTTCGCCAAACCACTGTCACGCTTAAAACTCTATCCCTACGAGGAATATACCGAGGGGCAACCCCTAAAGATACTCCTCGTAGGCTACAACGGTGCAAGGAATACAGGTGCAGATGCCCGAGTTGTGGCACTGACCCAACAATTGGAAGAAGCATTTGGTGCAGACAAGATTCAAATGACGGTGATGACGCTGGACACCAACAACGTGAGTGGCTATTTCTCACGTCAGGTACGACTGCTGCATTTCACCACGATGTTCTTATTCTCACTACTCCGCGCCTGTTCCACACACCATGTTGCCCTACTCTGCGAGGGGTCCACACTCACACCGACCTTTGCCGATGTGCTCTGCGTCTTCTTCTGCGAGGCAGCCGGCATCATGCGTCGTCAAGGAAAGCCTTGTATGGCCTACGGCTCAGAAGTAGGAAAACTGAACCCGTGGCTGTCGCATCTTAGCAGCGACCTCTGTCGCGACACCTATTTTATAGTACGCACCGAGGAGTCACTACGCAACCTGAAAGCATTAGGACTGAAAGGGCACGTAGGTACCGACACCGCCTGGACATTCCAATCGAGCGAAGGAGAATCATGGGCACGCCAGCAACTGATTGAGGCTGGTTGGGACGGAAATCAACCTTTAATGGGCGTAGCCCCACTCAATCCCTTCTGCTGGCCCGTACGTCCGTCGTTATGGCGCTGGGTAAAGGCACAGATTACTCGCGATTTCTCTTTGCAGTACGACAAGTTCTATTTCTTCAGTGACGACATAAAGCGGCGTCAACAGTTCAGCCAGTATATGCAAGCAATGACGGCAGCTGTCAATCGCTACAGCAGCGAACACCAAGCATTTGTTGTTATCCTGGGTATGGAACAACTGGACACCCGTGCCTGCCAGTTGATGGAGAAAAACATCAAGGCCCCACATGCCATGTTCTCCAGTCGTACTACCAACGTGTTCCAAATGACGGGGTTACTGCGTCAGTTGTCCATCCTACTTACCTCACGCTACCATGCATCAGTGCTTAGCATGGAGCACGCCTGTCCCATAGTGGCCGTATCCATAGATGCGCGCCTGAATGGCGTAATGCACGAGATAGAACAAGACGGCAGTTATCTTCATCGTGCAACCGACTCAGACCTGGAGGACAGTATCATGACATCGCTGCAGATGGCAGATAAAAATAAGCAGGAAATCAGTAATACTATCAAACAACATCTAACGAACTATAAAGATAAAACGATGGCGATGAGCCAATTTTTCAAATCATGGCTGAAGGAGCAATATTCATAACAGGTGCTACAGGACTGGTAGGTACAGAAGTAGTGGACCGGCTGCTGGACACCACTACCCGTCAGATTTATGTGCTGGTGCGTGCCACCAATAGTGAAGAGGCCACGCGCCGCTTACAGTCTATCTGGTATGAATGTCCGTCACTGGTTGCCGCCATAGGACATCGCGTAAAACCTGTGGTGGGAGACATTACAGGACCACTGGTCAATATTCCACAAGACATTACGCACATCATTCATAGCGCTGCAGAAACCGGTGTACAGAAATCACGCGAGGAACTGTGGCGCATCAATGTTGAGGGCACTCAAAATATGCTAACGATGGCGCAATCGCTGCCCCAGCTGCAGCGTTTCACCTATATATCCACGGCTTATGTCGCAGGCACCCGGAGTGGCCTCATCATGGAGGAAGCACCACTGGATTCTTTCTCCACGCACTACGAGCACAGTAAGGCTGAGGCCGAACAGCTGGTACGTCACTCCGGATTGCCTTTCACCATTTGCAGGCCGGGCATGATTGTGGGTAACAGCCAGACAGGACGTACCAGCATCTTCAATACCGTTTATTATGTGCTGAAACTGATACTACAGGGCAAGATGTTGATGATGCCTATCAGCTGCAACCGAACGGTAAACGTGGTACCTGTTGACTATGTAGCACACCAAGTGGCCGATCTGACTCTGAATGCAGAGACCGAGGGATATACGTTCCACCTGACACCACCAGCACACCAGTTGCCACATGTAGGCGAACTGATTGAACTGGTCAGAGCATGGGCTCATGAGCAACTGCATATTGATGTGCCTCGTCCGCTCTATATCCCGATGCCTTTCCTGCGTAGTGTAGGTCGTCGCTACAATGCACAACTCAACGAAAAGAGTCATTCGCTGGCATCTAATCTTACAGCGCTGATGCCCTATTTCTTCGACGACCACGTGTTCGACCGCACCAATACAGACCGTTTCTGCGGTATCTACAATATCGATTGGCGTACCTTCGTACCACGTCTGCTCGACTATGCCTGTCGACATAATTTCATGCGGAACACCGACCAGACTGTGTTTCAGCAGGCTGTGGTACGACGTGCCAGCAAGCACTATCCCATCACCTATTATAATATTACGTCACAAGGCATTGAGCGTATCTCAGGAAACGAGATGAATATCATCGTCGGTTGTTTCCTGAAAAAACTACAGGATTTAGGTGTGAAGACAGGCGACAAGGTGGCACTCACTGGCGTCAACTGCGCAGAACATGCGGCACTCGACAATGCCATAGGTCTGCTGGGGGCTGTCAGCGTACCCATCTACTACACCACTCCCGCCGACGAGATAAAGCTACTACTCCAGAAAAGTGGAGCACGTTATTTCTTTGTGGGCGACGAGCGCGTGATGGAAAACGTCAAAGGACTGGAAACAAAGATTATCAAGTTCGGTCCTCTTAGTGAGGAGAAAATAACAACAAACCACTGTGAGTCAACTGCAGACTATATAGTAGGCAAGAAGTTCCTCACGCCCAACACCTCACGATTCTCTACAGACAGTTTAGCCACTATCCGCTACACATCAGGAACTACAGGCGAGCCAAAAGGGGTGATGTTTAATTTCAACCAACTGAAGTGGATGGGACAGGCTATGACAAACCTGCTCTCATGGCCCGACCGCAATAGCGAGATGCGCTACCTGTCGTTTCTGCCTATGAACCATGTGGTTGAGGGTATCCTGGCTGCCTATGCGCCCTACTGCATGCTATGCCATGCAAAAGTATATTACCTCACCGATTTCCATATGCTCACCCAGGCATTGCCACAGGTGCGCCCTACGGTGTTTTTCTCTGTACCACGTTTCTACGAGAAGCTATGGGAACAGATAGAGCAAAACCCCTTGGGACGCCGTTACCTCAAGATGAGCGATGGTTGGATGAAACGACTCACAGCCACGATACTCCGTCGTGCGGTGCTACGTAAGGCCGGACTCAACAAGTGCAGTCAGCTGCTGGTTGGCTCAGCACCTATCAGTGAAGAACTGCTGATGCATTTCCGCCATCTGGGCATCGAGATTCATAATGCCTACGGACAGACCGAGGCGCCTCTTATCACCCTCAACCGTTTGGGCGACAACATCATCCCCAGCATCGGCACGCCCCTTCCAGATACCACGGTCACCACAGCACCCGACGGTGAACTCATCGTCAGCGGTCCACAGGTAGCAATGGGCTACTACGAACTGGCATCGGAGACGTTTAAGGACGGAGTCTTACATACCGGCGACCTGGGACATTTAGACCAGCAGGGGCATGTCTATATCAGCGGGCGCAAAAAAGATATGCTCATCACCTCATACGGTAAGAACATCAACTGCACCAAGATAGAACAGCGACTCATGGATATACCCGGAGTGGAGCATGCCGTACTGGTTGGCGAACAGCGTCCTTACTGTACAGCACTGGTGTGGACCAACAGAGAGGCGGCAGAACTGCAGCAGCATATAGAGCAGATGAACCTTTCGCTCTCTCACCCCGAGCAGGTAAAACGCTTCACGATTATCAGCACCCCGCTGACCATCACGAACGGAGAGCTGACACCTAACCTCAAGGTGAAACGCAACGTGGTGCTTCAACACTATTCACGCGAGATAGAATCATTATATGTATAAAGAGTTATTCCGCAGAACCGAGCTACAGATACTCATGAGTCTGACGGCACACGCCTTGCGTCAGCCGTCTATGTGTATCTGGCATCTGCCCCATCTTGAGGCCTTAAAATGCTATGCCGAGTTCACGCGCGATAACCTCAGTGACGACGTCAGTCCCGAGATACTGCAACGCATGAACACACAAGCCTACAGGTTGGGCAGAATACTACGCCTGTTGTTCTTGATAAGAAGAAAGACAACCGCCCAACAGTTTGTTGTAAGTCTCTATCGCAACATCGGCATCGCGATGTCGTTCAGGTCGGAAGACGAGATTATATTCCACAGCTGTTTCTTCAGCCGCTTCTACACGCCCGACGTCTGTCTGGCTGCATCATCACTGGATGATGGCATCATACGCGGTCTTACAGGTTGTGGCAAACTAACGTTCAAACAACGAATCACAGAAAAGTGCAAATACTGTTTAGCACAATACAGACATGAAAAAGAAAGCAATCGTAATAGGTAGTGGAGCTGGTGGTGCGATGGCAGCCCGTATGCTTTCCGCGAAGTTCGACGTCACCATATTGGAGGCGGGACAAGACTTCAAGCCCTTCTCACTACCCATGGAGCAGTTAGCTAAATTCCGGAAGACAGGCGTCTATTTCGACGAACGGATGATTCAGATGCTACTGCCGTCAACGCGTATCGACAAACAACGCGAGATGATTATGGTCTATGGACGCGGTGTTGGCGGCACCACCACCTTGGCTACGGGTAATGCTGTTCGTGCCGACGAAGGTCTGAAGAAAATCGGCATCAACCTTGACGAGGAATTTGAAGAACTCTTCAAAGAGCTGCCCATCACAACCGACCACCAACGCTACTGGTCGTCAGTCACCAAGCGCACTTTCGAGGTGATGCAACAGATGGGATTCGACCCACAGCCGATGCCCAAATTGCTGCGTCCCAACAAATGTCGTTTGTGCGGCCATTGTTCCATGGGTTGTCCCACACGTGCTAAGTGGGATACGCGTGAACTGCTTGAGGGTATCAAAGTATTAACGGGCTGCAAGGTGACACGCATAGATATTGATAACAGCAAGGCCCGTCGTGTTCACGTCGAACAGAGATCATCTTCATTGTCCATCCTGCCCGCCTACTTCGAACTCGAGGCCGACGTCATCATCGTTGCTGCCGGCGGTTATGGCACCCCCGACATCCTGCGTGCATCAGGTATCGACTGCGAGCCCCACCTCTTTGTCGATCCTGTTCTCTGCGTGGCTGCACCAATGAAAGATGCCCGCCAGCAACGCCAGTTGCTCATGCCTTTCGTCAGCATGCGCGACAAGTATATCATCTCGCCCTATATGGACTGGCTCAGCTTCTTCTTCAACCGTCAGTGGTACAAGCCTATCGACGGCATGGTTAGTCTGATGATTAAGTTAGCCGATGTAGAACAGGGTGATGTGCATCACAACCATATGCAGAAGATGCTCACGCCGCTGGACCATCAGCGTCTGCAACAAGGCGTACAAGACTGTCGCGAGATTCTTCTTGGAATGGGAGTCAACGAGAAAGATATCTTCCTGGGAACACTCAATGCTGGACATCCTGGTGGCATGCTGCCCCTCACCGAGGCAGAAGCCGAGACGCTCCACTCTCCCCTTCTACCCGACAATCTCTACGTCTGCGATGCATCACTCCTGCCTCAGTCATTAGGACTTCCCCCTATTCTCACCATCATGGCTTTAGCTAAGCGCATAGCCAAACTGATTATCTAAAAGAGTAGCCCGAGCAAATAAGCGAGGGATCATCATAAAAAAGAATTCCGCAAGCCAAAAAGCCTGCGGAATCTTCGTTTTATAGAACATGTATCCTTAACGGATGAATAGCAGTTCACGATATTTGGGCAGAGGCCAGAGGGCGTCATCAACGATGAGTTCCAACTTATCAATCTGATAGCGGATCTCGTCGAGGTATGGCTCCACCTTGTCATGGTAAGCGATAGCCTTCTCATGCTCATCAGCAATTTTGTTAGCCTTCTTACGAGCCTCAACCAATTCCTCCACACCCTTCTCGATGGCGAAGGTACGCTCAGAAATCTCCTGGATAATCTTCTTATTGCGGGCAGAGAGTTTATCAGCCGTATCGATGGGGAATACCACAGACATATGGTTCAGGTTGGTAAGCAATTCGCTCTGGTAGCGTGTAGCCACAGGGATGATATGGTTCATGCTGAGGTCACCCAGTACACGGGCCTCAATCTGGATCTTCTTCGTATAGGTTTCCCATTTCACCTCATTACGGGCTTCCAGCTCCTTCTTGGTCATCACACCCAGACTCTCAAACATCTTGATACTAGCCTCGTCGAGGTAGCGCTCGAAAATCTTCGGACAGCTCTTCTCCACGTCCAGACCGCGCTTCTCAGCCTCAACAACCCACTCGTCAGAGTAACCGTTACCGTCAAAGCGGATAGGCTTACAGGTCTTGATATCCTCGCGCAGCACGTCGATGATAGCATGGAAGGTAGCACTGTGCTCTGTACCCTTCAATTTCTCAGCGAACTCAGGAATGCGGGCATCCACACGCTTCTTGAAATCAACCAGTGCCTCAGCAACAGCACTGTTCAGGGTAATCATTGCACTGGCACAGTTGGCCTCAGAACCCACGGCACGGAACTCAAAGCGGTTGCCGGTGAAGGCGAATGGTGAAGTACGGTTACGGTCCGTATTATCAATAAGCAGCTCGGGAATCTCGGGGATATCCATCTTCATACCCTGCTTACCTGCCATTGCCAACAGATCTTCCTTGTCAGCCTTCTCGATATGGTCGAGCAACTCAGAGAGCTGTTTGCCGAGGAATGAAGAAACGATAGCAGGAGGCGCCTCGTTGGCGCCCAGACGATGGGCATTGGTGGCACTCATGATAGAAGCCTTCAACAGACCGTTATGACGATAAACACCCATCAGTGTCTCAACAATGAACGTAGCGAAACGCAGGTTAGCCTCAGGTGTCTTGCCAGGTGCATGCAGCAGCACGCCCGTATCGGTGCTCAGGCTCCAGTTGTTGTGCTTACCACTACCGTTGATGCCTGCGAAGGGCTTTTCATGCAACAGCACACGGAAGCCATGCTTACGGGCCACCTTCTTCATTACTGACATCAGCAACATGTTATGGTCAACGGCCAGGTTGGTTTCCTCGAAGATAGGAGCCAGCTCAAACTGGTTGGGAGCCACCTCGTTGTGACGTGTCTTACAAGGGATACCCAGTTCCAGAGCCTCGATCTCCAGGTCCTTCATAAAGGCCTGCACACGCTCAGGAATAGAACCGAAATAATGGTCATCCATTTGCTGGTTCTTAGCCGAGTCATGTCCCATCAAAGTACGACCAGTCAGCAGGAGGTCAGGACGAGCAGCATAGAGACCCTCGTCTACAAGGAAGTACTCCTGTTCCCAACCCAAGTTGGAAGTGACCTTCTTAACTGCAGGATCAAAATAATGGCAAACATCTACGGCAGCAACATTCACTGCATGCAAGGCACGCAACAGAGGTGCTTTATAGTCGAGGGCCTCACCGCTATAAGATATAAATACGGTAGGAATACACAGCGTATCATCAATGATAAATACAGGAGAAGTTGGATCCCAGGCAGAGTAACCGCGAGCCTCAAAAGTAGAACGGATACCACCAGAAGGGAATGAAGAAGCATCAGGCTCCTGCTGAACCAGAAGTTTTCCGCTGAACTCCTCAACCATGCCACCCTTGCCGTCGTGCTCAATGAAAGAGTCGTGCTTCTCGGCGGTGCCTTCAGTCAGAGGCTGGAACCAGTGCGTATAGTGAGTGACGCCATTCTCCATAGCCCACTGCTTCATGCCAGCAGCAACAGCATCGGCTACGGCTCTGTCAAGACGAGCGCCATTATCCATCACATCAATCATCTTCTCGTACACGTCCTTAGGCAGGTACTTGTACATTTTCTCACGATTGAAGACCTTCTTGCCAAAATACTCGCTAGGTCTCTCACTTGGTGCTTTTACGTCGAGTGGCTTCTTTTTGAATGCCTCACCGACAACCTGAAATCTTAATGCTTCCATCTTTTTACTATTTGGTTACACTTTGTTTATTTACGGCTGCAAAGTTATATCGTTCTGTCAGATTATCCTTCGTTTTGCTTGCAACAAAAATCTAAAAACTTTCCACTACTTACAATCTGAAAGCAAACAACCACCATTTTCTTTCAAAGTGTAAGTTTTGTTGATATAATTCACGAATGCCTGATTAACTAATCGTGTGCCGCCCGGTGTGGGGTAATGACCAGTAAAGTACCAGTCACCAGGATGGTTAGGACATGCCTCATGCAGTCCCTCGATACTCTGGAACACCAGTTCGATGGGCGCCTGCATATCCGTTGGGCGCAACATCTCCACAATCTTCTGGTTAATCTCGTCAACGGTGAAGGGTGCATAGATAGCCCTCACGCAGTTTTGCATCTGCTCCCTGGGCTTTTCCAGCTCGCGCTTACAAGCCAGATAGGTGTCGTTGATCAACTGCCACATGCCACGCTCCTCTATCAGCGCCATCGTGGCACGGAAAGCACAGAACTCCTCCAGACGGGCCATATCGATACCGTAGTAGTCGGGATAGCGGATCTGCGGCGAACTGCTCACCATGACAATCTTCTTGGGATGCAGACGGTCCAGGATTTTGAAGATGCTCTCACGCAGCGTGGTGCCACGGACAATAGAGTCGTCGATAATCACGAGGTTGTCAACGCCCTCCTTCAAACTGCCGTAGCTGATATCATAGACATGGGCAGCCAGGTCATTACGCTCACTGTTGTCGGCAATGAAGGTGCGCATCTTGATATCCTTCCACACCACTTTTTCTGTACGCACGTTATAGCCCTCCTGACGGAAACCGTCGGTCATGCCATAATAAGCCACCTCGGCTGTGTTGGGAATATATGAAAATACTGTGTTGGTCACGTCATTGCCAATAGCCTTCAGGATAGCCGGCGTCAGTTGTTCTCCCAATCGCTTGCGCTCCTGATAGATGTCACGGTCAGAACCGCGACTGAAATAAATCCTCTCAAACGAGCAAGCGCTTAACTGCTGTGCAGGCATAATCTGCTCCAACTGGCTCTCGCCGTTCTGATGCACGATGATAGCCTGACCGGGCATCAGCTCATGCACATCCTCTGCCTGGATATCAAAGGTGGTCTGCAACACGGGGCGCTCGCTGGCAATGGCGATGATCTCGTCATCACGATAGTAGAACGCAGGACGGATGCCCCAGGGGTCGCGCACGGAGAACATCTCGCCACTTCCCGTCAGTCCGCACATCACATAGCCACCATCATAGTGCTGCATCGTAGAGCGCAGCACATTGGCTATCTCCACATGCTCGTCGATATAATGTGTGATGCCGGTACCCTTCAGTCCCTGTGCCGTAGCCTCCTGATAGAGACGCTCCACCTCGCGGTCCAGGCGATGCCCCATCAGCTCCAGCGTGATATACGAGTCACCATAGATACGGGGCGACTGACCCTGGGCTGTCAAAAAAGAAAAAACCTCGTCGATGTTGGTCATATTGAAGTTACCACACAGACAGAGGTTTTTTGCTCTCCAGTTATTTCGACGCAGGAAGGGATGTACGAACGTCAGACCGCTTTTACCCGTTGTCGAGTAGCGCAGATGTCCCATCAGCAGTTCACCTGCCATCTCTTGCGTCACTCGTGAGAAGATTTCGGTGATGGCAGTCTTGCCCTCCGCCTTCTCGCGGAACATATATTCGCAGCCAGGCTCCGTTGTCAGGCTCACCGATGCAATACCGGCACCTTCCTGTCCACGGTTGTGCTGCTTTTCCATCATCAGGTAGAGCTTATTGAAGCCATAAGCCCATGTACCATACTTTTTCTCGTAGTAATCCAGCGGTTTCAGCAAGCGAATCATTGCCACGCCGCACTCATGTTTTAGCTGTTCCATCTAATGCATTGTCTTTGAGGCTACAAAGATAGGATATTCCCTGTATATTTCTTGCATCATCTCGCATTTTTCAATCTACGTTTCCGTACGAAATTACAATTTGCAATCAAAAGTCCTGTTATGGTTGCAAATTATTAACGGACAGACAATGATTCAACGCTATTGTTTTTCGTACCGTTATGCCACATCGTTGCCAAAATGCACGTAAAAACAACAAAACGCCGCACCTTCGCCTGTATTTTATAAATAAAATCCTGCAATCGTACCATAATTAAAAATAAAACAGTAATTTTGCATCCGATACAATTCATGCATCGGTAATTATTTATCGGGAATGAAATTTATAATGAATAACAAAAATCAAACATGAACCGCAAACATTACACACAAAGAATGACAAGGACGGTGATGACACTGTTACTCATCCTTGCGACCACCTCAACAGCGTGGGCTCAGAAAACAGTAGAGCAAGCTTTGAAGTATGCAGAACAGAAAGCAAAGTTAGCCGACCAGAACCCCATGAACGGCAAGATGCAGTACGAGGCCGCTATGGCTTTCTTCAACGACGAGTTGAACGAGAAGAAGGATTTAGACCGTGCCCTGGCCTATGCCAACCGTGCCATGAAGATTGCCAGCGAGCATCCTGCGCCCCAGGACACGCTGCAGGGACTGACCTATATGGGACTCGGCCTGATCTATATGCAAAAAGGGAATTACGAGAATGCCTTCGACTTCATGGAGATGGCGATGGATGCCTTCGAGGTGGAACTGGGACGCAACGACCCCGTGACCAACGGCGTCAAGCTTGTCTATGGCGGAATGATGATAGGGGCACAACCCTTCCGTGCGTTCCCCAAGATTCAGGAGGCCATGACCGACAACAGTCTCGCCCCGAAAAACAAGCGTATCGACAACATGGATGAGGCTAATATCATGCTGGAAACGGCCTTGGAGATACTTATCGCAGAGCAGACCAAGCGTTTCCGCTATGCCCTGCCGATGATTACCATAGACGGCAAGAAGTACGTCATTGTGCAGACAGCCGATTGGAACATGGAACGCCCACTCGTGGGATGGCAAGTGCAATCATACCTGCGCACCGACGAGGAGCGTAACACCTTCAAGGGTGACGACACCGTCATTTGCGACGACAACTATAATTTCTCCGTCCTGCCCGACGACGACATGGAGAAGCGGCAGTTGGTATTCAATTTCAGGCATAAGATATTGAATCCGCGCAAACTGGAGTCCAACGAAGGCGACTCCCGCATCTGGTTCCTTGCTCCTGATGCCTACAACAACATCCTCACAAAGTTCCGCGAGTACAAGAAAAGCAAGTAACACCTACAAGCAGCAATGGAGCCCGTCAGGACTCCATTGCTGCTTTGATGAAACTCATAAACAGGGGATGCGGGTGCAGCACCGTTGACGAGTATTCCGGATGGAACTGCGTACCGATATACCAACGGTTTTGCGGTACCTCCACAATCTCCACGAGGTCGGCGTCAGGATTGATACCCACGCATTTCATACCCTTTTTCTCGTACTCGTCCTTATAGGCGTTATTGAATTCATAGCGGTGGCGATGGCGCTCCTTGATCAGGGTCTCTTCCCCATAGGCCTCATAGACCTTGCTGCCCTGTACCAGTTCACACTCATAGGCGCCCAGGCGCATGGTGCCACCCATCTGTGTGATACTCTTCTGCTCCTCCATGATGTCAATCACGTTGTGAGGCGTCTCTGCATCCATCTCGCGACTGTTGGCATCCTTATAACCTAACACGTTGCGCGCAAACTCAATGACCATCATCTGCATGCCTAGGCAGATGCCGAAGGTGGGGATATCATGGGTGCGTGTATATTCGGCCGCAATGATCTTTCCCTCGATACCGCGGTTGCCAAAGCCCGGACAAACCACGATACCAGCCATGCCGGTGAGTTTCTCAGCCACATTGTCCTTGGTAATCTCCTCGCTGTTGATAAAATGCAACTTCGCTTTCACATCATTATATATACCAGCCAGGTTCAGACTCTCGCGAATACTCTTATAAGCGTCCTGCAGGTCGTACTTGCCCACCAGTCCGATATGCAGCTCGTGCTTGGCATGGCGCTGTTTGTCCAGGAAATCGTGCCAGGGCTTCATGGCAGGCGTCTCGCCCACGGGGATGCCTATCTTACGCAGGATGGCTGCATCAAGTCCCTGATGCTGCATGCTCACAGGTACCTCGTAGATGCTGGGCATATCCTCGCTCTGCACCACACACTCCAAATCAACGTTACAGAACGATGCCACCTTCATTCTCATGCCATCGTCCAGATGACGCTCTGTGCGGAGCACGAGGATATCCGGCTGAATACCCATACCCTGCAACTCCTTGACAGAGTGCTGAGTAGGTTTAGTCTTCAACTCATCGGCCGCCTTCAGGTAGGGCACATAGGTCAGATGCACACACACCGCATTACGGCCCAGCTGCCAGCGCAACTGACGGATGGCCTCCATGAAGGGTGCACTCTCAATGTCGCCAATGGTGCCACCCACCTCGGTGATCACGAAGTCGAGCTGCTCGTTCTCTTCATCCTCACGCAGCATTCTTCTCTTAATTTCATCAGTGATATGAGGCACCACCTGGATGGTCTTACCCAGATAGTCGCCGCGACGCTCACGATCGATAACGGTCTTGTAGATGCGGCCTGTGGTGATGGAGTTATGACGAGTGGTGTGAATACCGGTAAAGCGCTCGTAGTGACCCAAATCCAAGTCAGTCTCCATACCATCGGCCGTGACATAGCACTCACCGTGCTCATAGGGGTTTAGCGTGCCCGGGTCGATATTGATATAGGGGTCAAACTTCTGGATGGTTACCTTATAGCCGCGTGCTTGCAGCAATTTTCCGATGGAGGCGGAAATAATGCCTTTTCCCAATGAGGAAACGACACCGCCTGTAACAAAGATATATTTTGTGTCCATAAAACGAATGTATTTTATGGACTGCAAAGTTACGCATTCTTTTGCATTCCAACCGAAGACCGCCCCATTTTTCAATCTACATTTTCGGTCAAAATAACAATCTGCAAGAAAAAGAAGGTCTTTTCTTGCAGATTGCTATCGGTTTTATAAAAATACACGCCCTTTTATTACAAACCATCAAAGGATTTCATGAAAGCATATCGCTGACATCATTCCCAGTAACATCTCATGCAGACGAGTATCATCATCCAACTCCGGATGGAAGGCGGTGGCAAGCTGATTGCCCTGACGAGTAGCTACGATATGACCATCGACGGTGGAAAGAACCTCTACCCTTTCGCTCAACACGCGCTCGATATAGGGGGCACGGATGAAGGTCATGGGCACATCATCGCCAATGCCTTTGACAGCAGCAACAGTATGGAAGCTACCCAACTGACGACCGTAGGCATTACGGCGCACCTCAACATCCATCGTGCCCAAGCGACCCTCAGATAGAAGAATCATTCCGGCACAGGTACCGAGCACAGGCATGCCATCAGCTATCGCCTGACGGATAGGTTCGAAAAGTCCCAACTCCCTGAGTAGACGCATCTGAACAGTACTCTCTCCTCCAGGAAGGATAAGTGCTGCCCCCATCCCAGCCTTCCCCTGTGGGGGGAGGGAGTAGTATGATTGCCAATCACGAAGTTGACGAATTTCGACAGTCTCCACACCTAGACGGTGGAGCATCTGCTCATGTTCTATGAATGCCCCTTGCAGGGCCAATACCGCAACTGTCATTTTCCTCGTTCAGCCATTAGGAGTTCTATCTCATGCTCGTTAATACCCACCATGGCCTCACCCAGATCTTCAGAGAGTTCTGCCAAGAGTTTAGCATCCTTATAGTTGGTCACTGCCTGCACAATAGCAGCAGCACGCTTAGCAGGATTTCCACTCTTGAAGATGCCACTGCCCACAAACACACCCTCAGCACCAAGTTGCATCATCAAGGCAGCATCAGCAGGCGTAGCCACACCACCAGCAGCGAAGTTGACCACAGGCAGTTTGCCATTCTCATGCACATATTTCACCAACTCGTATGGTGCCTGCAGTTGCTTGGCAGCCTCAAAGAGTTCATCCTCACTCATACTAACCAGTCGACGAATCTCACTCTGCATCAGTCGCATGTGACTCACAGCCTGCACAACATCGCCCGTGCCAGGCTCACCCTTAGTGCGAATCATGGTAGCACCCTCGGCAATACGGCGTAATGCCTCACCCAGATTCTTGGCACCGCACACGAATGGCACGTCGAACTTAGTCTTGTCAATATGGTAGATATTATCAGCAGGGCTCAGCACCTCACTCTCGTCAATATAGTCAATCTCGATGGCTTGCAATATTTGAGCCTCTGCAATATGACCGATACGGCACTTTGCCATTACCGGGATGCTGACAGCCTCCTGGATACCGCGAATCATCTTGGGGTCACTCATTCGGCTGACACCGCCTGCGGCACGGATATCAGCAGGGATACGTTCAAGGGCCATCACGGCACAGGCACCGGCAGCCTCGGCAATCCTGGCCTGTTCGGGAGTAGTCACGTCCATGATAACACCACCCTTCAGCATCTGAGCCAACTGGCGGTTGAGCAATGTTCTTTCGTTTGTCATTTTCTGAATGTTTTGAGGAGTTCAGGAATTTCGTCTGCACTCCTGTCGTTTATTATTTATATTTGTGTTGATATTCCGTTGGAGACAGGCCTTTGTGTTTCTTGAAGAAGCGCGAGAGGTGAGCCTGCGAAGAGAAGCCGAGACGCTGGGCAATATCCTTCAGAGGACGATTGGTGGAGGTAAGCAGCGAAGATATCTCACTGACTATACGCTCGTCGATGATAGCCTTAGGCGAACGTCCGTTGATGCGGCGTGTCACCTGTCCCAGATAGCGGGCACTGACATTAAGCTGCTCGGCATAGAAAGCCACGTCAGCATAACGGTCATAATAACGTTCTACAGCAGAAAGAAACAGATTATAGAGTTCCTCACTCCGACTATTCCCCTCGGCATAGTCGGCTGGCAGGGCTTTCAAATAAGTCTGCGCATGAAACATCGCATCAGCCTCTGTCTCGCCCAGACTCAGATAGTAAGCCAAGGCAGACGCCAGTTGGTTGGCATCACCATGATGACGCGGACCGGCAGGGAGGTCTGACGGACGGAGCACTATCGTGCAGAGTGGCAGGAGCAGATGCTGGATGCACTCATATACCTTTGCTGACACCAGTTGCTCACCCTTGGTAGAGGTAAGCACAGGAGCATAGATAATCTGGCGAGGTTGGTATTTGCGGAGCACCTCGGCCAACATTTCCACCACATCCGTGCGGCGCAGCAGTCCTATCTTGATAATCTGTGGCTGCAAGTCGTTGATAATAGCCTCCACCTGTTGACGTACCACGGGAACTGGCAGGTCATGAAACTCCTGAATACCCAGTGTGTTCTGAACGGTAATTGAGGTGATGGCAGACGCAGCCCGTCCACCCAACTCATGAATGAGTCGGATATCGGCTTGCACGCCAGAACCGCCGGTGCCGTCAGAGCCTGTGATGGTCAATATTACCGTATTCATCTGCTGTTATCGCTTAAAACGGGTGCAAAAATAAGAAAAAAAAGCGGAAACCCTCAAGGATGTTCCGCTTTCGGTAAAAGAAAATGCAGTTTTTGAAAACAAACTATGGTACGATATTAAGATTCTATTGTTGATTTTTCTCGCGGATATGCTCCTCATACTCGGCAAGTTCGCGCTCACCGATATGAGCCAATCCGTAGTGTTCATCATGCTGTGAGAAGTCAAGGCCCACCTTTTCACTATAGGCCGACACACGCATGGGGATAAGTCTGTCGATGAGTTTATAGCCAATCCAACTCACGACGAAGGTGTAAACAAAGACGATGACAATAGCCAGAAGGTGATATAGGAAAATCACGAAACCTTCCCATGTTCCGGCAATAAGTCCTTCTTGGATGAAGATACCTGTGAGCACGGTGCCGAAGATACCACCTGTGCCATGAGTGGGGAACACATCAAGGGCATCATCAATTCTGGTATGTGAGCGCCAATAGACGGCCACGTTACAAATCAAGGTGATAACAAAGGCGATGAAAATACTCTGCCCCACGGTGACATAGCCTGCCGAGGGGGTGATGGCTACCAGTCCAACCACGCATCCTACAGCAGCACCCATAGCCGATGGCTTACGACCACGCAAGCAGTCGAAGAATATCCACGTCATCATAGCCGTGGCCGAGGCGGTATTAGTATTCAGGAAGGCCTTGACAGCGGTACCATCAGCATGGAGTGACGAACCGGCATTAAAGCCAAACCAGCCCAGCCACAACAGGGCTGCTCCCAGAAGTACAAAGGGGATATTAGCTGGTTCGCTCTTTGCCGTACTGCGACGTCCCAGGAAGATAGCACCAGCAAGAGCTGCAACGCCAGAAGAGGCATGTACCACGATACCACCGGCGAAGTCAACCACGCCCCAGCGCATAAACAATCCTTCGGGATGCCACGTCATATGGGCTAATGGACAGTAGATCAGGAAGAAGAAAAACATCATGAAGAACATGTAGGCCGAGAAGCGCACACGCTCTGCAAACGAGCCCGTGATTAACGAAGGGGTGATGATGGCGAACTTCATCTGAAACAGAGCGAAGAGGGCTAGGGGGATAGTAGCACCACCAAGGACATTGCCTGCCGGCGTAGTGTAAACCTCGGCACCAACATTCTGAAACATCAGAAACGTCAGAGGGTTGCCAATCACGCCACCGATATCATCGCCAAAGCACAACGAAAAGCCGACAACCACCCAAAGGACGGAAATCAGTCCCATAGCTATAAACGACTGCAACATGGTAGAGATCACATTCTTAGCGCCCACCATTCCGCCGTAAAAAAACGACAGTCCAGGGGTCATCATCAACACAAAGATGGTTGCCGTGATCAGCCAAGCCACATCGGCAGCCGATATCACAGACCAGTCACACTCAAAGGTAGGCTCGCCTACCGCCAATCCTGCAAAGGCAATGAGCGTCATCGCCGTCATCAGGATGATCCAACGTTTCTTCACATGCATTTCTTTATAAACTTTATTCTGTTAAAGCATTCTTACACAACAGTCCTCCCTTCCGCTTCTCTCAGCGGAGGGGAGGACACCTGGTCAATGATTATGGTTGCAGCGTTAAACCGAGAACCAGGTAGGCATTCTGAGTGCAGGGGTTAGTAGCAACCTGTGCGAACACAGGGACTGAGAACGAGTCTGTTACCTTAATATCTTTCGTTGCTTTCAACGACAGATTGGTCACAGCGAAACCACTCGTCCAGCCATTATAGAAATCGGTAGCAAACGGGACGGCGCCAGCCGTGGCAGTCCAATCGACAGAAGCGAGTTTAAATGGGACAATGGCCTCGAAATAACTGCTATAGGCTCGCTTGCCGTCCTTGTTTACACCGTCGTTTCCTGCGAAGTTGGTGAACCACTGCAAGCTGGCTACACCAAAGTCGTAACCTACGTTGGCCTCGAACACATGGTTAGTGCCATGGGCCTCATATTTAAAGTAGCGGTTCAGAGGATCACCACCAATAGCCTGGTTGAACCAGTAGTCGGTGATACCGATGTTCAGTCCGCCAATGGTATAAGCCAGCGTCAGGTCAAACTCCTTGGTATCAGCAGGATTCACGAGTCCGTAGCTGCCCCAGGCTGTCAGTGACAGACCTTTATAGGCTACGCCCAGTGTAGGCTGCACGGCAGTGCTACCCAGATCCTGGCCACGCCAGATATAACTACTTACAACGTCAGCACTAATCGTTGTCTCTACTTCGTCCTGTGCAAAGGTGGTCATGCTCATGGCCATACCCAATGCGAATAAAACAATCTTCTTCATACGCTAAAATTTAAATTAAAATTGTTTTCTTTTTTTAGGAAAAGAATGAGAAACAATGAGAAAGAATCTGTTCCAAAAATGAGAAATAATAATTCTTTTTTATTCTTGAATGAAATTATTTCCTATTTTTTCTCATTCTTTTCCGTAATAATTCCTTTTAATTAGTTGTAGCAAGCCTCTCCGTGCTCGTAGATATCAAGTCCTTCCTCCTCAATGCGCTTGTTGACACGCAGACCGTGGATATACTTGATGCCATAGAACAGGATGAATCCGCAAGCAGCAGCCCAGAGGTCGATCACGAATACACCGAAGCACTCAGCACCGAAGAATCCCCAACCGCCACCGTAGAAGGCACCTGTCTCAGTAGCCAGCAGACCTGTCATGATAGTACCCAGGATACCGCAGACACCGTGTACAGAGCTAGCACCTACAGGGTCGTCGATGTGCAGCTTGTGATCAATGAACTCGATGGCGTAAACCAGTACGATACCACAAACCAGACCGATGATAACAGCACCGAAGGGTGATACGAGGTCACAACCGGCAGTGATACCTACAAGACCGGCCAGCACACCGTTAAGAGTCAGAGAGAGTGAGGGCTTGCCATACTTAATATAGGTAAGGAACATGGTAGCGACACCACCCGCAGCAGCAGCGAGGTTGGTGGTCAGGAACACGTGAGAGATAGCCACGCGGTTCACCTCACCACTGGCAGCCAACTGAGAACCGGGGTTGAATCCGAACCATCCCAGCCAGAGGATGAAGACACCCAGGGCAGCCATAGCCAGGTTGTGACCGGGGATAGCACGACTCTTACCGTCCTTGTCGTACTTGCCTACACGGGGACCCAGTGCCAGCGCACCAATCAGAGCCAGCACACCACCTACAGAGTGAACGATAGCAGAACCGGCGAAATCGTGGAACACATCACCGAAGGTGGTCATCATGAAGCTGTCAGCAGCATCGTTGCAGAGCCAGCCACCACCCCAGGTCCAGTGACCCTCGACGGGATAGATAATCAGCGAGATAACGGCACTATAGATAAGATACATAGAGAACTTTGTGCGCTCAGCCATGGCACCACTGACGATGGTGGCAGATGTAGCACAGAATACGGTCTCAAAAATCAAGAATCCCTCAACGGGCAGTTCGCTCTCATAGAAGCTCAGGTCACCCCAGTTGGGCATGCCGATGAAACCACCCAGGGTATCGGCACCAAACATAATACCGAAACCAAGGAAGAAGAACAACAATGAACCGAACATGAAGTCGACGAAGTTCTTCATCAGGATGTTTGCCGTGTTCTTACTACGTGTAAAACCAGCCTCACACAGCGCAAAACCGGGCTGCATCCAGAAAACCAACATGGCTGCCAACAGCATCCATACGGTATCGAGTGAAATTCCTATTTCGTTCATAACTTTTTACCTTTTAACCTTTTTACCTTTTATTTCTTGTCTCTCAGTACGGTGTCACCCTTCTCGCCTGTGCGAATAGAATAGGTTTCCAGCACATCACTCACGAAGATACGACCATCGCCCACCTCACCTGTATGGGCCACCTCAAGCAGCACCTTGATGGTGGGATCTAAGAACTGATCACGACAAACAATAGTGATGGCTACACGCTCGATGACATCCGTTGAATACATCACACCACGGTAGATACGTTCCTGACGGCTCTGTCCGATGCCGTGCACGTCGTGATACTCAAACCAGTTGATATCCGACGTCAGCAGGGCTTCCTTGACCTCTTCAAACTTGGTCTTACGGATAATTGCTTCAATCTTTTTCATACCTTAGTTACCTTTAATTAATACTTACACTCTGAAACGTTTCTGGTGCAAAGGTATGACGATTTGAAAGAATATCAAGTAATTTTATTCCAATTTGGACACAAAAAGTCACCTAATGTGACAGTTTAAAAAATAAACACTATGTTTTACTTTCAATTTGTTACTATTATACCACAAAAATGCATAATTTTGTAACAAATTATTAGTTTTGGTCGTTGTTTGCGCTCACAAGCCCCTTATTTCCATGAATAGATTGTTACCATTTTGCTATTATTTGGACATTTTAAAAGCATTATCCATTCTTCTCTGTCATATATTTCCAATAGCGCCGAGGCATATCGCTCAGTTGCTTCTTGGGATTCATGCGCTCCTTGATGCAGATAGCCTTAAAATAGGTACGCCAGAGCTCCTGAAATATCTTGTCGTTCTCGCTCAGCACCTCTTCATCCATCTTACCATTCGACAAATCAAAAGGCACAGAGGCCTCATCCTCGAAAGTTACGTGTATGACGGCTTTTCCGTCATAATAATACCCGTAATGCCTTTTCGCATCATAAATCAACCACGGCTGGTCGTTGAATCGGTCCTGAAAGTGGTCTATGATTATTGGTAGCACGTTATGATCTGGCGACACCACGGCGAGATAAGTACCATCCTTCGCCTTCTGAAAACGGATGAACTGCTTCATGCGCAGTTGTTCGTGGAGCACACGGCGACACGTATTTCTAACTTCGAGCACATCAGGGTCAGAGGCATTTCGCTCAAAGTCCTTCACCTTCAGTTGAAATACCTTACAGATAAAGTTGAATAATGGCTGATTCAGCGCCCGCTCCTCCGAGAGCCAACTGATAGTTATCATGTGAAGCCCGTCTTTGGACAGATGCTTCTCCAGTCCTTTCCAAACCCGCTTCGCCTTCTCGCTATCCGTCACCACCCGATACTGTTGGTCAACGAACAGCGGCAACTGCTCTCCCTCCGCCAACAGATACTCTGGCTGTTGCTTCAGGAGAAAACTGTCGAACACAGCAGTCAACAGTCCGTCGAGGGTATTATCAAACACGTAAACTTGCATATGATTTCAACCACGAATTAAACGAATTACACTAATTTTTATCCCCGTCTTTAAAGTCGAGCGACAATTGTTGTTCCTCTGCTGCCTTCTTCTGTTGGGCCTTAGAGAGTAGCAAGGGGCGGAGGCGCTCTGGGCGGAGTTCGTTGATGCCGATGATGGGCTGGGAGAACGATGAGGTGAGCTCACCACAGGTGATGAAGTACTTTGCCTTCTTCATCACTACGCCCATTTTCTTAAGGTGGTAGCTGGTGATGCGGTTGAAACGGCGCGAATTGACGATGAGCACCGCACTCTTCACACCAATGCCAGGCACACGAAGGATGCCTTCATAGCTTGCGCTGTTGATATCTACTGGGAAGAACTCAGGATGACGCAACGCCCATCCGAGTTTCGGATCGACATCAAGGTCAAGGTGTGTGTGCTTATCATCCACAATCTCATCGACCTTGAAATGATAGAATCGCATGAGCCAATCGGCCTGATAGAGACGATTCTCACGCACCAAGGGCGGCTGTTTCAGCACTGGCAGACGAGGGTCGTAGGTGTTCACGCTGACATAGCCCGAATAATAGACGCGCCGCATGGAGGGCTGTTGGTACATCGCATTCGACATCTTCAGGATATCAAGGTCGCTTTCCTTCGTGGCACCCACAATCATCTGCGTGGACTGTCCTGCCGGAACAAAGCGCGGCGCATGACAGAACTTCTTTCTATCTTCTTTATTTTCTAACACCCCTTGCTGAATCTGCGACATGGGCAGGAAGATGCTCTTGTGGTCTTTTTCTGGTGCCAATGCCTTCAGCGACTCCTCCTTTGGAATCTCGATGTTGATGCTCATACGGTCGGCATAGCGGCCTGCTTCCTGTAACAACTCTTGCGAGGCACCAGGGATGGTCTTTAGATGGATATAGCCATTAAAGCGGTGAACAGTTCGCAAGTCTCGCACTATGGCTGTAAGGCGTTCCATCGTGTAGTCAGGGTTACGCACCACCCCACTCGACAGGAAGAGTCCCTCGATATAGTTGCGACGATAGAATTCCATCGTGATCTCCTCGAGTTCTGAGACGGAGAGCGTGGCGCGCTTGATGTCGTTTGTACGGCGATTGATGCAGTAAGCGCAGTCGTACATGCAGTAGTTGGTCAGCATCACCTTCAGCAACGAGATGCAACGACCGTCATCAGCAAACGAGTGACAGATGCCCACGCCACCAACGGTATTACCCACCATGCCCTGCTTGCCTTTGCGCACAGTGCCGCTCGACGAGCACGACACATCGTACTTCGCCGACTCTGCGAGCACACGCAGCTTTTCCATGGTTTTCTCCGTCAACATCGCCAATCTTAAGTTTTTGCTTTGCAAAGATATATATTTTTCATAAAACAACAAAGATAATATGATACTTCTTCGTATCTTTGCCAAAAATTTGACGAACAATAAAAAAAACAAAGAATAGAACGATGAGAATACTTACATGGATGATTGCCGCCTTGATAGCAATGCCAATGGAGGGCAAGAACGACGCAAAAAGACGGCGTGCTGAAACCACGACTGGTGGTATGTACGGATATTGCCCCAGCGGATGTGGAGCCAGATGACATGGAGTCGATGGTGCGTCTGATGGCGTATGCTGACATGTTCGAGATTGAGGCATTGATCACATCGGTAGGTTGGAACTGTGATCCGTATCCAAGAGAGTGGTCACAGTATATGTATCGCGTGATTGATGCCTACGAAAAGGATCTGCCGAACCTAATGAAGCGTTCAAAGCAGAAAGGATTCCTCTCACAAAAGAAAGAAGCCGGATATCAAGAAATAGGCTACTGGCCTTGCGCCGACTATATTCGCAGTAGGGCTGTGATGGGCAGTATAGATGGTGGCATCCGCTCTATAGGTGAGCATCACGACTCTCCTGGTAGCGAACTGCTCATCCGGTTGGCCGATGAAGATGACCCAAGACCTATCTATGTGGCAGCATGGGGTGGCGCTAACACATTAGCACAAGCTATCTGGCGTGTAAAACAGACAAGAACGGATGAAGAGGTCAGAAACTTCGTTCGCAAATTCCGCCTCTTTACCATCACCGATCAGGATATGGACTATGCCCACCGCATGGATCGTGCCCGTAGTTCGCACATGTGGCTAAGAAAGGAGTTCAAGGACGACCTACAGTTCATCTGGGACGAGGGCGCTTGGCAGGAGCAGTGCGAACTGGGAAAAGAACATTGGGCGCTGCATCAGCAGAATATACAAGGCAAAGGTGCTCTGGGCAAGGAATATCCTAATTATAAATGGGGTGTAGAAGGCGACACTCCGAGTTTCCTCTATGTGATGCCCAATGGACTGAACGACCCAGAATACCCCACACAGGCAGGATGGGCAGGCTATCATAAGCGAAGCATCTGTCCTGACTCGCTGACCACAGCCTGGACCTCTTGGCAGGAACCTCTGCGTAGTATCAGCGTGGGCTATAAACAGCGTTTCTACCCCACAGAACTCAATGATTTCATGGCTCGTATGCAATGGGCCGATGAAGGTAAGGGAAACCGCAATCCAATAGTTGTGGTAAATGGTCACAAAGGACCGTCGTCCTTAGTCATTCAAGCAAAGGCAGGCGAGAGCATTCGTCTGGACGCCTCGAAATCCAAGGACCCCGACAGAAACACCATCCAGTTTCAATGGTGGCAACAGCCAGAAATCGGTACAGCAACACTCGCTATCGACGATACAAAGAAGTCTATCATCAACGTCAGCATTCCTGCCAATGCCGCAGGACAGACGCTACACCTCATCTGTGAAGTTAGCGACAATGGTCCGTTCAACCTCAAGTCGTACCAAAGGATTATCATCCAACTAACGTCTGAATTCCAGTAAATACTGAATAAAAGAATACCATCATTTTCGAAGAGACTTTCCATTTGTAGTCAAAGTATCTTATTTTTCATTACAATCCGTAAGCAAATCCACCATTTTACTTACAGATTGTCGTTTTTAACATAAACGAAGATAAAAACAGATGTCGTTTATTTCCCTTTCTTTACAAAATGTCATAATTTTGCGCCCAATTTAAACAGAATGTAAGATTATTTAAGGGTAATATGACGAAATGCAATTTGGCCGGCCAACAAGAATTACAGGCCGAAAAAAAAGGACTCTATCAGAGCGACTATGAGCACGATGCTTGCGGCGTGGGTATGGTAGTGAACATCCACGGCGGAAAGAGTCACGATCTGGTAGACAATGCACTGAAGGTGCTGGAAAACATGGAACATCGCGGAGCTGAGACTCGCGACAAGACTGGTGACGGAGCCGGTATCATGGTACAGATTCCGCACGAGTTTATCCTGTTGCAGGGTATTCCTGTGCCTGAGAAGGGTAAGTACGGAACAGGATTGGTATTCCTGCCAAAAGATGAAAAAGCACAGCAGGATATCCTCTCGGTAATGATTGAGGAGATTGAGCGCGAGGGACTGACCCTGATGCACCTGCGCGCTGTGCCTACTAACCCTGAGGTGCTGGGTGCCGCTGCTCGCGAAGTTGAGCCCGACATCAAGCAGATTTTCGTAACTGGCATCGCCGACGAGCAGGTGCCCGTATTCGAGCGTATATTATATAAGGTACGCAAGCGCATAGAGAACCGTATCAACCGCTCGGCCCAAGGGGACGCTTGCCATAGCAAGAACGACGACTTCTATATCTGCTCGCTTTCGAACAAGAATATCATCTACAAGGGCATGCTGACCAGCGGACAACTGCGTCGCTATTTCCCAGACCTGTCTAACGATTACTTTACAAGTGGATTGGCGCTGGTACACTCGCGCTTCTCTACGAACACCTTCCCCAAATGGAAGTTGGCCCAGCCCTTCCGTCTGCTGGCCCACAATGGTGAGATTAACACCATCCGTGGTAACCGCGGTTGGATGAAGGCACGTGAGAGCGTGCTGAACAGTGAGGCACTGGGTGATATCAAGGACCTGCGCCCCATCGTACAGGAGGGCATGAGTGACTCTGCCAGCCTGGACAACGTATTCGAGTTCCTGATGCTGAGCGGCTTGAGCCTGCCACAGGCGATGGCTATCCTGGTGCCAGAGAGCTTCAACGACAAGAACCCCATCAGCGAGGACCTGAAGGCCTTCTACGAGTATCACTCCATTCTGATGGAGCCTTGGGACGGTCCTGCTGCGCTGCTGTTCTCAGATGGTCGCTACGCAGGCGGTATGCTGGACAGAAACGGATTGCGCCCCAGTCGCTACACCATCACCAAGGGTGGTATGATGGTAGTAGCCAGTGAGGTTGGCGTGATGGACTTTGAGCCAGGCGACGTGGTATCGAAGGGTCGCTTGCAGCCTGGAAAAATTCTGCTGATTGACACCCAAGAGGGTAAGATATACTACGATGGCGAGATTAAGGAGCAGCTGGCCAAGGCGCATCCTTATCGCGAGTGGCTGAACGAGAACCGCGTGCAGCTGGAGAAGTTGAAGAGCGGTCGTAAGGTGGACAACTCAGTCAGCAACTTCGAGCAGAAACTCACCACCTTCGGCTTCGGTCAGGAGGATATCGACAAGACCATCATCCCAATGGCCACAGCAGGTCAGGAGCCTGTAGCTGCGATGGGTAACGACACGCCGCTGGCAGTCATCTCAGACCGTCCGCAGGTGCTGTTCAACTACTTCCGTCAGCAGTTTGCACAGGTCACCAACCCCGCCATCGACCCCATCCGTGAGGAACTGGTGATGAGCTTGACGGAGTACATCGGCGCCGTAGGAACCAACATCCTGACGCCCGACGCATCGAACTGTAAGATGGTGCGCCTGCCACAACCCGTACTGACCAACACACAACTCGATATACTATGTAACATCCGCTACAAGGGCTTTAACACGAAAAAACTGCCTATCCTCTTTGAGATTGAGAAGGGTGAGGAAGGTCTTCGCAAGGCCCTTGACGACCTGTGCCATCAGGCTGAAGCCAGCGTGGACGAGGGTGTTAACTACATCATCCTCTCGGATAGAGACCTCGACGAGAAGCACGCTGTCATCCCATCACTGTTGGCCGTGAGCGCTGTTCACCACTATTTGATTTCTGTGGGCAAACGCGTACAGACAGCGCTGATTGTGGAGAGCGGTGAGATTCGCGAGGTGATGCATGCGGCGCTGTTGCTGGGCTATGGTGCCAGCGCCCTGTGTCCGTATATGACGTTCGCCGTACTCGATGACCTGGTGAAGAAACACAAAATTCAGGAGGAATACGCTACCGCCGAGAAGAATTACATCAAAGCGGTGGATAAAGGATTAAAAAAGATTATGAGTAAGATGGGTATCTCGACCATCCGCTCTTATCGTGGAGCCAAGATTTTCGAGAGCATCGGACTGAGCGAAGACCTGTTGCGCCGCTACTTCGGCACAGAGGTGAGCACCATCGGTGGTGTAGGCCTGAAGGAGATTGCTCGCGATGCTATACGTCTACACGAGGAGGCTAAGCAGCAGACCATGCTGCAGAACCAAGGCCTCTTTGCTTGGCGCAAGGACGGTATCAAGCACGCCTGGAACCCTGAGACGATTGCGAAGTTGCAGTTGGCTACGAGAAAAGGCGACTATGAAGGATTCAAGAAGTGGGCGGCTATCGTTGACGAGAAAGAGAGCCCCATCTTCATCCGCGACTTCTTCAAGTTTAAGAAGGCTGCCAAGCCCACACCTATCGACGAGGTGGAGTCTGTGGAGAGCATCGTGAAACACTTCGTAACGGGTGCCATGTCGTTTGGTGCCCTGAGCATCGAGGCCCACGAGGCATTGGCACTGGCCATGAACAAACTGGGTGCGCGCTCGAACACTGGTGAGGGTGGTGAGGACAATGCCCGCTACCACTCTGAAGTGGATGGCGTGAGCCTGTCAAGTAAGACAAAACAGATTGCATCAGGACGCTTTGGCGTGACAGCTGAGTACCTGGTGAATGCCGAGGAGATACAGATTAAGGTGGCACAGGGTGCTAAGCCTGGTGAGGGTGGACAGCTGCCTGGCTTCAAGGTCAATGAGATTATCGCCAAGACGCGTAACGCTATCCCTGGCATCTCGCTCATCTCGCCTCCACCTCATCACGATATCTACTCGATCGAGGACCTGGCTCAGCTCATCTTCGACCTGAAGAATATCAACCCCACAGCTGCCGTCAGCGTGAAGCTGGTAGCCGAGAGTGGCGTGGGAACCATTGCCGCCGGTGTGGCTAAGGCCAAGGCCGACCTCATCGTCATCTCTGGTGCCGAGGGTGGTACAGGTGCTTCGCCCGCAAGCTCTATGCGCTTCGCTGGTATCAGTCCTGAGATTGGTCTTGCTGAGACGCAGCAGACGCTGGTCATCAACGGCCTGCGTAATCAGGTTCGCCTGCAGACCGACGGTCAGCTGAAGACTGCCAAGGACGTGATCATCATGGCTATGCTGGGCGCCGACGAGTTCTCGTTTGGTACGCTGCCTCTGATTGTGCTGGGCTGCGTGATGATGCGTAAGTGTAACACCAATACCTGCCCAATGGGTGTGGCTACTCAGAACCCTGAGCTGCGCAAGCACTTCCAGGGCCGCGCAGAATACGTGGTGAACTTCTTCACCTTCCTGGCCGAGCAGGTGCGCGAGTACCTCAGCGAGATTGGCGTGAAGAGCCTGAAGGAGATTATCGGCCACACAGAGCTGATCGAGGTGGATACCACCAATGCTACCGATAAGCAGAAGACTATCGACTTCGCCCGTCTGCTCCACAAGCCTGAGACAGAAAAGGCTCTGTATTGGGATCGTGGCGCCTTCACCAAGGTTAGCGGCGTGAAGGACGAGGAGATTATCAAGGCTGCCGAGAAGGCTATCAATAGTGGCGAGGAGGTAACACTCGACTACGCCATCAAGAATACAGATCGTGCCGTTACCACCATGCTCTCTGGCGTCATCGCCAAGAAATATGGCGAGGCTGGTCTGCCCGATAATACCATCAACATCAAGTTCAAAGGCTCAGCCGGTCAGAGCTTTGGCGCCTTCGCCGTGAAGGGTGTCAACCTGAAGCTCGAGGGCGAGTGTAACGACTACTTCGGAAAGGGCCTCTCAGGCGGTCGCATCTCTATCCTGCCTCCAGCCCGAAGTGGTGAGGATTTCCATGCCGAGGACAACATCATCGCTGGTAACACCGGCCTCTATGGTGCCACCTCAGGCGAACTCTATATCAATGGTAAGGTGGGCGAGCGCTTCGGCGTGCGCAACTCAGGTGCCATCGCTGTCATCGAGGGTGCCGGCGACCACTGCTGCGAGTATATGACTGGCGGACGTGTGGTTGTGCTGGGCAAGACGGGTCGTACCTTCGCT
>JAEEGG010004758.1_pt1 | contig 32735 bp, 28 predicted proteins | sample 9134161 | NCBI WGS metagenome assembly JAEEGG01 (sample SAMN16246543, study PRJNA631951) | gut metagenome | biome: gut microbiome; feature: rumen; material: CR-attached | host: Bos | place: Iran: Karaj | collected 2018-10 | reverse complement strand
TCGATGGATTGTGAGCTCACCTCCATGAAGACGTATTCGCATCCTGCCTCCACCATCTGGGCGAGCAACTCGTTGAGTTCCAGCTGGTCGCCAGTGGTATGTGTCGATGGCACGACCTTTTTCCCGATGATGTTTTCTATCGTCGAGAGGAGTCCGCACGCATAGCCCGCATCAGTAAACAGGCGGTACAGCAGTGTCGCGATGGTCGTCTTGCCGTTGGTGCCCGTCACACCCACCAGATGCAGCTTACTCGAAGGGTTGCCGTAGTATTCCGATGCAGCCAACCCCAATGCCTTGGCACTGTTTTCGACCACGAAATAACGCACGCCGTCGGCTTGTTGCTCCGGCATCTGCTCGCAAACGATGGTCTTTGCGCCGTTTTTAATGGCTTTCGCGATGTAGTCATGACCGTCAACCTGTGTGCCACGCACTGCGAAAAACACGCTGCCTTCGGTGCATTTGCGTGAATCAAACTGCAAATCCTTAGCTGATTTTAATATTTCACCTATATTCATCTCAATAATATTTCTTATCCAGTACGGATAACGCATGCGTTATCCCTACACCTTTAACTTTAAAACAACAGTTTTCCCTTTTTCCAAATCCGTCCCTGCCTTCACACTCTGACTCTCCACCAGTCCCTTGCCGCTGAATTGCGCCTTCCACCCCATGCTCTCCAGCAGATATACCGCGTCCATCACATTCATACCTGTAAGGTCAGGCACCATCTCATCGTCAACATCCACACTCTGAATGTTCACTCTACCGTTGTTGCCTTCACTCACCTTGACCCATTCCGATGCCATGTCAGCGTCGACCATCCCGATGTCAGCCATGTCACAGTATTCGCTCACATCGTTGAAATATGCCATCGAAGCCTTGGTGTACTTGTCGCAGTCGGCCGGGATGCTGTCGGTTACATCCTGTACGCCCAGCCTCGTCGCATAAACCTTCTCAGCCACGTCTTTCAGCACCGGCGCCGACACTGAGGCGCCATAGTATTTGCCGCCCATCGGGTTGATGATGATGACCGCACATGAATATTTCGGCTTGTCGGCAGGAAAATATCCCACAAACGATGCCGTGTAGTTCCTCTTGTTATATCCGCCGCCCGTCGAGATCTGCGCCGTACCTGTCTTGCCGGCTATCGGGAACGGACAGATGTTCAATGCTTTGGCAGTGCCTTTCTCGACCACGCCACGGAGCAGCGACTGCAACGTCTTCACCGTCTTCTCGGAGCCTATATGCTCGTTGATGACGACGGGCTCAAACGTCTCTATCACCTCGTCGCCGCGACGAATCTCCCTCACAAACTGCGGCTTCATCATCCTGCCGTTGTTAGCTATGGCGTTGTAATAAGTCAAAATGACCATCGGAGTCACCTGAAGCTCATAACCCATCGCCATACTCGGCAACGAGGTGTACGACCACTGACGGTCGCTCGGGCTCTTGATCTTGGCCCTGCTCTCCTCGCCTTTCCATTCCAGATTCAGCGGCTCATTAATCTTTGTCTTATAAATCTGCTCGATGAATTTCTCAGGCTGATTCTCGAAATACTCAGTCACAAGCTTCGAAAAAGCGATGTTCGACGACTCCCAGAACGCCTCTTCTATCGTCGGCTTGCCACCCTTCACCACATGCGAGTCTCTCACATGAAACGCATGTCCTCTGCCGTTCTTGCTGTGCCAGACATACGTCCAAGTGCCTGTATTTCCCAAGTCGATGACCCTCTTGATGTTGAAATTAGGATCATTTTCCATCAATGCTGTCATCGTTATTGCCTTAAATGTCGAACCCGGCTCCATCGCCTGTCCAAGTGCCACATTCCAGCGTTCCTCGTATTTCTTGGTCTTTGGGTTGTATTGCAGGTTTGCCATCACCTCCACATAACCCGTCTCCACATCCATCATGATGACACAGCCTTTCTCCGCCTCGTTCTCAATCAGACAACGCATCAAAGCCTCCTCCGCCACGTCCTGAAGCTCCACATCGATGGTGGTATACACGTCACAGCCACTCTGCGGGTCCACGTTTATCGATGACGGTATCTGTATCCTCTGACCACCAGCCACACGACGCATCAGCTGATAACCCTCTACACCGTTAAGGATAGAGTCGTATTGGCCTTCAATGCCCAAGATGCCTTTCTGATGCGGGTTGTCGGGACTTGTCTTCTCGGTTCTACCCACAAAACGCTGAGCCAGGATGCCATACGGACGTTCCCTGATCATGCGCTTCTCAATGTTCAAGCCATTGGAAAAACCATTTTTGTTGAACAACGGGAATGTGCGCAGACGCTCATATTCGTCAATCCTCAAATCCACAGCGATCTCCACATATTTGTCCTTCTCCCTGCGGCCTCTCTTCAGCTGGTTTTCAAAATATTGTTTCGAATGGTTTTTAAACATCTTCGCCAGACTGTCAGTCAGCGCGTCGATGTTCTTGTCGAGCTCTTTCTCAGAAACCGATGTGTAATCGAAATGGATGTTGTACAGAGGCACCGTCGTGGCCAGAAGCGTCCCGTTTTTCGAATAGATATTGCCACGGTCGGCCGAAACAGTGTCAATTCTGACATCCACTTTACGAGCCTGCTCCAGCAACTCCGCCCTCTGAACCGTCTGAATATGAATGATTCTGACCACCACAGCGACTCCAAACAGCAGGAATGCCAGGTAAACGAGCAAAACTCGCCATGACTCAGAAAAATTCATTTTACCCATATACTATTTCTCAGCTTTTTCCTTATTAATAATAATTCTTTTGACAGGCACCACCGACTCTTTTATCCCCTTGTGTTTCAACGCCTTATTCAGCTCCGACTGTCTCGAAAGCCTTGTTATCTCAGCCTGCAGCGACACGCTCTCAACCCTGCGGTTCTCAAGGAGTTTGCTTTTATTTTTATAGTCGAGTCGCATATCTTCCGCCCAATAAGTGTTAGAGATGTAAAGCATCACCAGAAACGCCACATAGAGCACAAACGGCAGCTGTCTTCCCACCGAAAACTTGGAGAACACATCTCCGCCCAGATACTCATTGAAAAACGATTTCTTTTTCATATCTTTTCTCATCCTGTACGGACAAGGCATGCCTTGTCCCTACCTTAATTCCGCTATTCTTAATTTCGCGCTTCTCGCCCTGCTGTTTCTCGCAATCTCCTCATCGCTCGGCACTATCGGCTTGTGCGTGATTAATTTATAAGGTGTGTGGCGGTTTCCGAAGAAATCCTGTTCCACCTCGCCGTCAGCCTTACCGCTGCGCATGAAATTCTTCACCAGCCGGTCTTCCAGTGAATGATACGACATCACCACCAGCCTACCGCCCGGCTTCAACACGTCGGCACACTGCGACAGAAACGCCTCCAGCACCTCCATCTCTTTGTTAACCTCAATCCTCAACGCCTGAAAAATCTGCGCCAGAGCCTTGTTTTCCTGACCTTTCGGCAGATGTGAGGCAACAGCGTTTTTCAAATCCGTCGTCGTCTCAATCGGCTGCACATCTCTCGCCAACTCAATATCTCTTGCTATTGCCATGGCGTTTTTCAACTCGCCGTAACGTGAGAAAACACTCGCCAAAGCCTCCACTTCGTATGTGTTGACGATGTTCGCCGCATCCACTGCGTCGTTCTGGTTCATACGCATGTCGAGGCGACCCTCGAAACGTGTCGAGAACCCTTTCTCCGGCGTGTCGAATTGATACGACGACACACCCAAATCCGCCAAGATACCGTCAACTTTAGCATTTGCGTAAAGCTGCACGAAATTCTTCATGTATCTGAAGTTTTGCGGGATAAACGTGAAACGCTCGTCGTCAAACGCGTTCTTGGCTGCGTCGGCATCCTGGTCGAAGGCATAGAGGTGACCGCCCTTGAGCTTCTCAAGGATAGCTCTCGAATGACCGCCACCACCAAACGTCACATCGACATAGATGCCGTCCGGATTGATGTTCAGGCCATCGATACACTCGCTCAACAACACAGGATTATGATACATATTCTAAAATTTTTCTACTCAAAATCAATGTTTCCAAGTCGGTCTTCCAAAAGCTGCGAGAACTCAGCGTCGGTCATCTGGGCATTGCTCTCGTCCATCTTCTCTTTCGCCCAAATCTGCATTCTGTCAGGCAATGAAGTTATCACAACCTCCTTCACCATCGCACATTTGTCGACCAAATCCTTAGGTATCTGCAGACGTCCGCTGCCATCCATCTTCACCAACCTTGCACCTCCGTTGATGCGTCGCATCATCATCAGGTTTTCCTTCTTGAACGGGTTCAGCTTACCGAGTTTGTCCTGCAATTTACGCCAATCATCCATCCCGTACACGTCGAGGCATGTCTCAAACAGACCCGGACGCAGCACGAAGCCGGCCTCCAGCTCCTCTCCCAGCTGTTCCTTGAAACCACTGGGTAAGAGCAATCTTCCCTTAGCGTCTAATTTGCAATAATATTCACCAATCGGATAATTCATTTGTATACAAAATTTTCAGGTTGTAAAATTATACATTTTTTCCCACTTATTCCCACTTTTTAACAAAAAATTTTAAAAAATTTATCAACAGAGTTATCAACATCCAAAAAAGTTATTAACAACGTCCCCGTCATTCCGAGCGTAGCGACTTCCACGAGCGTCATTTCGACCGAAGCCGAGAGGCGGAGCGGAGACCTGAGCTTGCGAAAGCATTCACCTTGGTGAATAAATCTCATCCAATTTGACGGAGATTGCTCCATTCCACTCCGTTTCAGTCGAAATGATGATTTGTATGTAAATTTTTACTATTTTTGCATCGAAAAATGTAACATCATGATCATCAAATCCGCTTCATTTCTGCAAAGCAACACCGACACTGCCAAGCTCCCGAAACCCACAAAGCCGGAATACGCCTTCATAGGACGCTCCAACGTGGGAAAATCGTCGCTCATCAACATGCTGACAGGCAACGGCAAACTTGCGAAAGTGTCAGCAACACCTGGCAAAACCATCACCATCAACCATTTCATTATCAACGACGATTGGTATCTCGTGGACTTGCCAGGCTACGGCTTCGCCAAACGCTCACAGAAAGAACGCGAGAAATGGAAAGGGATGCTCAACGCGTATATCCTTGGCCGTCCGAACCTTGTGGCGACTTTCGTCCTGGTAGACAGCCGCATCGAGCCGCAGAAAATCGATCTTGATTTCATTTCAAATCTTGGTGAAAACCAGGTTCCTTTTGTCATCGTTTTCACAAAAGCCGACAAGCTGAGTGGCAAGCAGCTCTCAGAAAACGTCGCAAACTACAAGAAAAAACTCTTTGAAGAATGGGAAGAACTCCCCACAATAATCGTCACCTCCTCCGAAAAAGGCATCGGAAAAGAGGAAATTCTGGATTTAATCGAAAAATATAATCAATCCGTAGAATTACCGTAAAGACGTACGGTCGTACGTCTCTAACGGCGGTGTTTCTTATTCGGGAATATCATCTTATAATCCACATCGACATTACCCTCGGAAATGTTGCGTAACTTGTTCTTAAGCAGCATCTTACGCATCGGACTAATCCTGTCGACATAGCATTTTCCTTCAAGATGGTCATACTCATGCTGGATGACGCGTGCCACTATGCCGTCGAACTCTTCCTCATGTTCCACGAAATACTCATCCAGATAATTGATCAAAACCTTGCTCGGACGCTCCACGTCCTCGCTCATGTCAGGCAGACTGAGGCAGCCTTCCCTGAATGTCCACGGCTCGCCTGAAAGCTCAATAATTTCCGGGTTTACGAACACCTTCTTCACGCCGGCACCCTCCGGATATTTGTCTTTGAACGGGTCACTGTCCATCACAAAAAGTCTTATCGACTTGTTGATCTGAGGAGCTGCCAAGCCCACGCCCTCGGTGTAATACATCGTTTCAAACATGTCAGCGATAAGCTGCTGAATCTCAGGACTGTTTTCTTCAATATCTTCGGCCACATGCTTCAACACCGGATGACCGTATGCCACAACTGGTAATATCATTTTATATTCAAATTTTTAATTATCTATAAGATTTCTCCATCCTGCCTATCGGCTCTGGTCGAAATGACGGAAGGATTCAAAGAACTCATGTACGACTGTAAAATTATCGTCGCGCTAATCGTATCAACGAGATCCTTATTCTGACGCTGTTTCTTGCCCAGACCCGCGTCAATCATGGTCTGATGCGCCATTACAGAGGTAAAACGTTCATCGAAACGTTTTATTACCATCTCCGGCAGAGCTTTTTTCAGTTGTTTCAGAAACGGCTCGATATACTGTGCCGACTCCGAAGGGTTGTTGTGCATGTCCTTCGGCTCACCCACCACAATCTCGTCAACTTGTTCTTTTTTCACATAATCTTGAATAAAAGCAAGCAAATCGCAGGCTCTTACTGTCGTCAAACCATTGGCTATTATGCGCAAAGGGTCAGTCACGGCGATGCCGCAACGCTTTCTGCCATAGTCGATTGCCATTATTCTGCCCATTCTTGAAAAATTTTTTTGCAAAAATAAAGAATTTTTTTGCTGGTATTAAAAAATTTTGTACTTTTGCACCCGCAAATCCAGATGGTAGATGTAGCTCAGCTGGTTAGAGTACCGGATTGTGGTTCCGTGGGTCGTGGGTTCGAATCCCACCTTCTACCCTCAAACTTGAACATCTCTTAACGCTTCGTTGAGAGATGTTTTTTTATCTGTCGACTCGTTTCTCTTCTTGATAATCAACGCACAAGCCACATTATAGTCGCCAGCTGGGAAATGCTTGGTGTATGAGCCGGGAACGACTACCGAGCGTGCCGGCACCACGCCTTTGTACTCGATTGGCTCACTTCCGGTCACGTCGATAATCTTCGTCGATTGAGTGATGACTGTGTTTGCGCCGAGCACCGCCTCTTCTTCAATTCTCACGCCTTCCACCACTATGCAACGCGACCCGATGAAGCAGTTGTCTTCGATGATTACGGGTGCTGCCTGCACTGGCTCGAGCACTCCGCCAATGCCCACGCCGCCGCTGAGATGCACGTTTTTGCCTATCTGAGCGCACGAACCGACCGTCGCCCAGGTGTCGACCATCGTACCGCTGTCGACGTATGCACCTATATTAATATAGGAGGGCATCAGCACCGCGCCTTTGTTGATAAACGCGCCATAACGCACCGTCGCCGGTGGCACCACGCGCACTCCAGCCTGTTCGAAGCCGCCTTTCAACGGGATTTTGTCGTAATATTCGAAGATGCCGCTCTTCGACACCTCCATGTCGTTTATCGGGAAAAACATGATGACCGCCTTCTTCAGCCACTCGTTCACAACCCATTGATTGTCAAGCTTTTCAGCGATACGAATCTCGCCTTTATCCAAGAGTCTTACAACTTCACGAATCGCCTCTCGTGTCTCGTTTTTCGCCAACAGCGAGCGGTCGTCCCATGCTTTTTCTATGATGTTCTTCATCGAGTTCATAATGTTTATATGATTTGTTATTTTAACTTAAACACGATAGGTAAAGTGTATTGAACCCTTATAGGCTTGCCACGTTGTTTACCAGGTTTAAACTTTGGCAAACTATTGACCAAACGTATTGCCTCTTCATCACAGCCATAACCAATACCACGAAGAATTTTTACATTGGAAACAGATCCATCTTCTTCAACAATAAACCCAACAAATACTCGACCCTGAATCTCGTTTTCTCGAGCCGCTTCAGGATATTCAAGGTTTTTCTGTATATACTCAAGAAGCTTAGCTGGGCCACCAGGGAACTCTGGATTTTCTTCAACAGATAAAAACACATCACCATCTAATGATTCATTGTTCGCTTCCATTTGTTCACCAACAAACTCATCATACTCTCCATTTTCATAATTAATTCTCAAAACCTCTGAGATTGGTACTATATATATTGGTCCATCAAGATTTGACCATTTTTTGTACTCGATTTCTATTTGTGAAACCTTTGTAACCTTACTTAAAATGGTAGAATTGTCTTTTTTAACAATCACATCTTGTGCTTTGACGCAACATGCCGATAGCACAAGTATAAGTCCAAACACTAATTTCTTCATATTTTTTCTTGTAATTTTTAATCAAGCGTTGCAAAATTACATATTTTTCAAATTAAAAGCAAAATTTTTAATTTTTTCACTACACATATTTATAAAATTTGTATTTTTGCAAACCGATACTTTGTAATATTCGGATAAAATAAAGTACAACTTTATGATAACACGATATTTTAAACTTGAAGATGCCAAGGAAGACAGCGTATTTTTCTTCGGGGCACGCCAAACGGGAAAAACAACTCTGCTGAAACAACTGTTTCCTATGGCCAGATATTACGACTTGCTCAAAAGCGATGAGTTTGAACGGCTTAGCCGCCGACCATATCTTTTGCGCGAAGAGTTGCAAGACTATCCCAAAGGCGAGCTTGTTATCATAGACGAGATCCAAAAACTGCCAATATTACTCGATGAAGTACATTGGCTGATGACAAATAAGGAACTCCGTTTCATCCTCACCGGTTCAAGCGCCAGAAAACTGAGACGTAGCGGTGCAAACTTGTTAGGAGGCAGGGCTTTGCTGAACAATTTCTATCCGTTGGTAAGTGCAGAACTCGAAGACTTCGACCTGGATCACGCTGTTAACAATGGTATGATACCAAGACATTATCTCATTGCTGACGCAAGCAAACGACTAAGCGGTTATATCGGTACTTATCTGCAAACGGAGATTATCGAGGAGGCCTTGGTAAGAAACCTGCCATCATTCAACCGTTTTCTTGAAGCCGCAGCCCTCACAAGCGGCGAGATGCTTGTTTACACCAACGTCGCATCCGATTGCGGTGTCAGCGCCGTTACAATAAAGGCTTATTTTGAGATCTTAGTTGACACTTTATTCGGTTATCTGATACCGGCTTACACCAAAGTAGTCAAACGGAAACTTGTACAAGCACCTAAATTCTATATGTTTGATGTCGGAGTGACAAACTATTTGCTGCATCGCTCATCCTTGCGTCAGGGTTCCCCAGAATACGGACACGCCTTCGAACATCTTATAATTCAGGAAATAATCGCCTATCTTGGCTATCATGGACGCCAAAAAGATTTGAGCTATTGGCGCACAGGATATGGATATGAAGTTGATGCTGTTTTAGGCGACGCCCAAGTCGGAATTGAAATAAAATCAAGCACTGAAGTGAGAGACAACCAATTGAAAGGTCTTCGCTCGTTTGGTGAAGACTATCCACAAGCCCGTTTGATTGTAGTGTCTTTAGACAAATATCGTCGTCGTAAAGACAACATCGAAATAATACCAGTTCGCGAATTTCTTTCAGATTTATGGGCGAATAAAATATATGAAGTTTAAAAATTCTTAACTTTGCAAAAAATTAAATAATGAAAAACAACGAATTTCTTTCCCCCGGACAAATTGCCTGGCGTCGCTACAAAAGCAACATCGCCGGGATGATATCGTTGGTTTTCATCATCTTATGCGCGCTGATGGCGATTTTCGCCTACTTCATCATCCCTGATAACACCCCCGATGCAAACACCCAGATTCTGGAGATTTCTACCCAGAAACCGGGCTTCGAAGTCGACATTCTGCTTGTCAACAAACCTACAAAGGTGGAGAAAGTCGGGTTTTTCAAGAAACTGTGGAGCGGACAGCCCTCGCCATACCGACAAATCCCTGTTGATTCCGTGAAATTTGGCGGAAAAACAACCATCGCCTACATCTTCAACCCCGAACACGAAGGCGCGGTGCAAGAGGAAGTCATTGACAACAGCTTATTGCCTGAAAATCCTGTGGTTCACCGCAAATACTACCTTGGCACCGACCAGTTCGGGCGCGACTTCCTGAGCCGCCTCGTCCTCGGCACCCGCATAAGCTTCAGCGTGGGCTTCATAGCAGTGCTTCTCTCGGTGGTCATCGGCCTCTTCATAGGAGGCCTCGGCGGCTTCTTCCGCGGACGTGTCGACGATGTCACCATGTGGCTTATCAACGTGGTGTGGTCGCTGCCTACTTTGTTGATAGTCATAGCGATAACCTTCGCTCTCGGCAAGGGAGTGGTGCAGGTGTTCATCGCTGTCGGCCTCACCATGTGGGTCGAAGTGGCGCGCATCACCAGAGGACAAATCCTTTCAATTAGAGAGACCACCTTTGTAGAGGCAGGCCGTGCCTTAGGGTTCAAAAATGCAAGAATCATCATCCGTCATATCATACCGAACATCCTCAACCCTATCATCGTTATCTCGGCAGCGAATTTCGCCACGGCGATACTTCTTGAGGCAGGTCTGAGTTTCTTGGGAATCGGCGTGCAGCCTCCGATGCCGTCGTGGGGCTCTATGATAAAGGAAAACTACGCATATATCATATTGAACGACGCATACTTAGCCATTCTCCCCGGCATCGCCATCATGCTGCTCGTCCTCGCCTTCATGCTCATGGGTAACGCCCTGCGTGAGGCTCTCAACGTCAAAAAATAATATTTTTCATTAATTATATAAGGTATAAAAATTTTTTGTAATTTTGCACCCTCAAAAAAATCCATGCGGATGTGGCGTAATTGGTAGCCGCGCCAGACTTAGGATCTGGTTCCGTAAGGAGTATGGGTTCGAGTCCCTTCATCCGCACAGATAAGTTAAATAAATTATTGATAATGAAGACAATACAGACAGCAAAGGGCGACCTTCTCGCCACAATCCAGATCGACATCGACAAAGCCGACTACGCAGAAGATGTTAAAAAAGAATTGAAAAACTATCAGCACAAAGCAGTGCTTCCCGGCTTCCGTCAGGGTAAAGTGCCGTTCGGAATGGTGGAAAAGATGTACGGCGCATCAGTGTCTTTCGACCAGCTCAACAAGAAGGTCTCCGAAGCTCTCAACAACCATATCGTCGAAAACAAGCTCGACATCATGGGCTATCCGCTCAATGACGCCGAGAAACAGCAGCCTATCGACCCGATGACCGACGAGACAAAGAGCTTCTTCTTTGAAGTCGGCCTGAAACCGGAAGTGAAAGTTGACCTTGCAAAGATCGCAATCAACGACTATAACATCAAGGCTTCCGACAAGGAAATCGATGCCACTATAGCACGTATCCAGGAAGGCAACAAGAAGGACGACAAACCGGCAGAGCTCAACGAAGAACTCTTCAAACTCATCTTCCCTAACAAGGACATCAAGGACGTAGAGTCTTTCCGTAAGGAAGTGGCAGCCGAGATGGAACGCCAGTATGTGGTCGAGGCAGAACGCATGTTCTTCAACAACGCCGTCGACAAACTCGTCGAAGAGGTGAAGTTCGACATGCCTGACAGCTTCCTGAAACGCTGGATCGTCGCCAACAGCGAAGGCAAAATCACCGCTGAAGACGCCGAGCAGAACTACGACAGCCAGTATTCGAAGTCATTCCGCTGGCAGCTCATCGAGGAAAGCATTGTGAAAGCCAACCCGGAACTCGTCCTCAAAGAAGAAGAACTCCGTGAGTTCGTCACCAAGATGTACTTTGGCCATCTCGACCTCGCAGGCATGGACGACGACATGAAGAAACGTCTTGACGGCATCGTCGATTCAGTGCTGAAAGACGAGAACCAGCGTCAGAACATCCAGAACCAGGTGGCCGACAACAAACTCACAGCTTTCCTGAAGAAAGCCATGAAGGTGAAGGTCGTCGACACCGACTACGAAGGCTTCGTAGACGCAGTGCTTCCAAAAGAGGCTAAAGAGGCTAAAAAACCTGCCAAGAAAGCCGCAGCAAAGAAAGAAGAGGTGAAGAAAGAAGAGGCTGAGACAGAGAAAAAGCCTGCTGCAAAGAAGACAACAAAGAAGTCAGCAAAAACTGACAAAGAATAACTGTAATGACGCGATTCATCACGTCTCAAAAAACGCATGACGATGAATAACAATTCAGAATTTTACAAGTACGCCACCAAGCACCGCGGCATCAATGGTTTAGGCCTTGAGAAATATGCCAACACCATCACGAGCTACATCTCCCCGACCATCATCGAGGAACGTCAGCTCAACGTGGCGCAGATGGATGTCTTCTCACGTCTGATGATGGACCGTATCATCTTCCTGGGCGACCAGATCGACGACTATGTCGCTAACATCATACAGGCCCAGCTGCTCTTCCTCGAGTCAGCCGACCCGAAACGTGACATCCAGATCTATCTGAACTCCCCTGGCGGCTCAGTGTATGCTGGTCTCGGCATCTACGACACCATGCAGTTCATCCAGCCTGACGTGGCGACCATCTGCACAGGCATGGCAGCCTCGATGGCGGCAGTGTTGCTCTGCGCCGGCGCCGACGGCAAACGCTCAGCCCTCAAGCACTCACGCATCATGATACATCAGCCAATGGGCGGAATGCAAGGACAGGCATCAGACATCGAGATCACCGCACGCGAGATTCAGAAGATAAAGAAAGAACTCTACGAAATCATCGCCCAGCACACCAAGCAGCCTTACGACAAGGTGTGGGCCGACAGCGACCGCGACTACTGGATGACAGCAGAAGAAGCCAAGGCGTATGGAATGGTCGATGAGGTTCTCATTAAAAACAAATAAGATTCCTCGCCCCTCCGGGGCTCGGAATGACAAACTAAAATAGTTTCGATATGGCGCGGCTAAAAGGAAACATTTTCACACAATGCCACTTTAAAGCCGCGCCAAATTGTTTCCCAAAAGATGTTGTCATTCCGAGCGAAGCGAGGAAACTCATTTAATAAAAGATATAACACAAAATGTCCAAGAAACAAGAAAACCACTGTTCCTTCTGCGGCCGCCCGGAGAGCCAAGTGCAGCTCCTTCTGGCGGGTGTCGACGGCTACATCTGCAACGACTGCGTGGATCGCGCCCATGAGATGCTGACCACCGAGTTCGCTCACCGCGCCCAAGCAGCAGTCCCCGATTTTAAACTACTCAAGCCATTGGAAATCAAGAATTTCCTCGACCAGTACGTCATCGGACAGGATGCCGCAAAACGTGTGCTTTCGGTTGCCGTATACAACCATTACAAACGTCTCAACCAGAAAGAGACCGCCGACGAGGTCGAGATCGAGAAATCGAACATAGTGCTCGTAGGCGAGACAGGAACAGGTAAGACCTTGTTAGCCAAGACGATAGCTCGCATGTTACATGTGCCGTTCGCCATCGCCGACGCCACAGTGCTCACCGAAGCCGGCTACGTTGGCGAAGACGTCGAAAACATCCTCGTGAAACTGCTCCAAGCCGCCGACTACGACGTGGCGGCAGCCGAGAAAGGCATCGTCTTCATAGATGAAATAGACAAAATAGCTCGTAAAGGCGACAACCCAAGCATCACACGCGACGTGTCGGGCGAGGGCGTGCAGCAAGCTATGCTTAAGCTGCTCGAAGGCACCGTCGTCAACGTGCCACCACAAGGCGGAAGAAAACACCCGGAACAGAAGATGATACAGGTCAACACCAAGGACATCCTCTTCATCGCCGGTGGTGCCTTCGACGGCATCGACAAGATAATCGCCAACCGCGTGGGCACCAACGCCATAGGCTACGGCTCCGACCTCAAGAAACAAATCGACCGCGACAATATGCTTCAGTATATCGCCCCGAGCGACCTGAAGAAATTCGGTCTCATCCCCGAGATTATCGGTCGTTTCCCGATCTTGACATACCTCAACCCACTCGACCGCGACACCCTCAAACGTATCCTCACCGAGCCGAAAAACGCCATCACCAAACAGTTCACCAAGCTGTTCGGCATGGATGATATCACATTGATTATCAAAGACGAAGTGTTGGATTTTATCGTCGACAAGAGCATCGAATTCAAACTCGGCGCCCGCGGACTGCGCTCCATCCTTGAAGCCATCCTCAACGATGCTATGTTCGAGATGCCGTCATCAGGCAACAAAGAACTCGTAGTCGACCTCAACTACGCCAAAGAAAAATTCGAGAAATCGAAAATTAACGAACTAAACGTATAAGACGGAAAAACCATGCAAAAAATAGCAGGCCTTGCGTTAAGCTGATAATAAGCCTGCGGCTTTTTGCATGGTTTTGGAGTCTTAAAACTTTACTTTCCTCTTCCTTGAATCACAATCAACGCCGTGTAAATCAAGATCTTGAGATCCACAGCGAGGTTCATGTTTTCGATGTAAAGGATATCGTATTTCAGTCGCTCCACCATCTCATCGACGGTTGAGGCATAACCGAACTTCACCTCACCCCAGCTTGTGATGCCAGGTTTTATCTTGAGAAGCATCCTGTAATGCGGAGCCTTTTGCACAATCTGGTCGATATAATACTGACGCTCAGGACGATAGCCCACTATCGACATCTTGCCGCCAAGGACTGTGAAGAACTGAGGAATCTCATCCAAGCGCACCTTTCTCATGAATTTGCCCCACTTGGTGATACGCGGGTCATCGTCTTTCGAGAGCTGCGGCCCCATATCCTCCGCGTTGACATACATACTCCTGAATTTCAACATGTTAAACGGCTCGCCATGCTGGCCGATACGCTCCTGTTTGTAGAAAATAGGACCTGGAGACGAGCGTTTCACCATGATGGCTGTAAAGATGTAAATCGGTGATAGTAAAATGATTACGAGCAACGACACCACAACATCGAACACTCGTTTTGTAACCTGCTGCCATACAGGCATAGGCTCCGGCGTGATCTGAATCAACGAGGCGTGCCAGATACCCTCCTGCTTCACCGCACCGAACACGAACTCGTGCATCAACGGTATGATTTTCACCGTCACATCAATGTTCTCAAGCATCACCAAAAGACGGTCGATAGTCTCGGTCTCAGAACGCTCAATGGCAATGATAACCTCTTCAATATCATGGTCTTTGATGACCTGAACCATGTCTTTGTAGTTGCCAAGATGCGGAATATACTTTTCGACTTTATAGACATCTTTATCAAATACATTGACAAAACCCACAATGATATTTCCCGACGAGAACCTCTGTCCTGTTATCTCCTTATAAATCTTACAGGCGTTGCCGTTGCTACCGATAATCAAAGTGTTATAACCAATCTCACCATGGTGTATCTTATTGGCCGTGACAGAGGTTATGGCAAGTCGTCCGATGTATGTCAGCATAAACTGCAACAGGAACAATATCGAGAATAAGGTATAATAAATCTTGTAATTGGTGATGTGATCGTCAAGAATGATTGCAAAAAACAGCACTATCGCGCCAATCAGTGTCGTCAGGAAAGTCTGCCCCAGCTCACGAACACGCGATTTGAAATACACTTTCTGATAAGAGCCTGCGAGCATATAAAGCAGCAGCCATGCCAGCGGAATCACGATGATGCCGACCCAGAAGTTCTTATCGTCAAAAATCACATTGAAATTAGCATGAAAACCATCTGGCTCCATCGTCTTCCTGAAGCAGAAGAAGATCAACCAGGTCACAACAGATGCGATCCAATCCCACAAGACATATTTAAAAGTCTGCTTTTTCTTATTAATCTTCCTACTCAAGATAAATCAGTTTTAATTGTCAAGATAAATCAGTTTCAAATTGTCGAAATAGAAATTCGTGGTATCAGCTTCGCCCTGGTAACCTCTGAAATAGAACTTCACATATTCCGCATTGAAATTCTCAGTGATTGTAGGGCTGAAGTTAATATAAACCTTTTTCCAGGCGTCTGTCGCTTTCAAGTAATACAGTTCTTTGTCCATGATGCCGCTCTGCGGTGAATTAATATACATGCCGACCAGGAAATCTTTGTCGCATTTGTAATCCATCTCAAGCATGACATAGTTTCCCACTGCTGGCAGGTTTCTGAGCTCTTTGCTCGCAATATCAAACATATTGATACTGTCAGTAAGTTGAACACGTCCCGACCTGTAATGATTCAACGTGTCATTCGGGTCAAGCCATGCATTCGGGTTATTCCTATGACTTATCTGTTTGATTTTCGTCTTGCTGTGTACGGTGCTGTCAAGCTTGATATTGTTGACATCCTCAAAATCTTCCATAGCCTCACGTTTGAAACGCAGCTGTGTGCTGTCAATACTGTAATAAACCGTCGATGGCCTTACGGTATCGACAGTTCCAGGTGTCAGCGTCCTTGTTATAACGTATGGCTTGTAAAACGGATACTCAACTCTTGTGGACGACATGCCGTTCAACTTTATGCCCGGATAAATCTGAAGCCTATGTGTGTCTTTCGCCAAAATCGGCACCATGACATAATCTCCATCAGAATGTGGCTGTATCTCATAGCAGCCCAACAAGTTGCCGTCAACATACACCCAAGCGTCGGTAATTGCATGTGTGGCGGCACCGTAAATGAGATAATTGGTGGTAAAAGTCCACGGCTCCACACGCAGATACGCCGGTATCTCCTGACTTCCTTTGAATTTATTACAAGAGAATAGGACCAAAACGATTATACAAACCGACAAATAGCGAAAAATTTTCATAGGCTGCTATTTTTTAACCCAAACGTCATTTAATACAATTTATTGTATTATCTCAAATGTTTTTTCATCTGGCCTTCATGTTTTTTTATCTCGTCGAGAATCATGTAGGCTGTCTTCAGCACTTTCACGCCATCCTCAATGGTGACAGGCGGTTCGGTGTCGGTCACGATGGCATCGTGGAAACGCTCGAGCTCGGTCTTTATCGCGTTTATCTGATTGATTTCCAATTCCTCGACTGAAATTTTCTTGCTTGAGCCATCAGGCAAGTCGATTGTCATGTCGAACGGGCCAGGCACACCTTGCACATCTTCCACTCTCACGACCTCGGCTTTTTTCTCCATGAAATCCATTGTGATGTATGCTCCCTGCTGGAAGATACGGAATTTACGCATGTTTTTCAACGAGATACGGCTCGTGGTGAGGTTGGCTATGGCTCCATTTTCAAACTCGATTCTCGCATTGATGATATCTGGCGTCGGACTCACTATCGACACTCCGTTGGCATTGATAGACTTTATTGGCGATTTCACAATGGTGATAAGTATGTCGATGTCGTGCACCGTGAGGTCGAGCACCACCGGCACGTCGCAGCCACGCGGGTTGTACAATGCCAGACGATGCACTTCGATGAACACCGGGTCTTGGATGTGCGGCTCGGCGGCGATAAACGCGGGGTTGAAACGCTCCACATGACCCACCTGCACCTTCACCTTGGCCTTCCTTGCCATGTCGATGAGCTTGTTGGCCTCCTCCACCGTCGCCACAATAGGCTTCTCGATAAACACGTTCTTGCCTTTGGCTATGGCTTTCGACGCACACTCAAAATGTGCTATTGTAGGAGTTACAATATCTACAACATCAACAGAATCAATAAGTTCGTCAATAGATTTATAGTTTTTCACGCCAGCCTCATCAGCCACTCTCTTCGCGGTGTTCTCATCCTGATCGTAAAAGCCGACCAGCTCATATTTTTCTATTTGCTTGATGCAGTTGATATGGATTTTTCCGAGATGTCCTGCACCTAAAACTCCGATTTTTAACATAGACAAAATTTTTGCAAAGATAGTAAATTTTTGTATTTTTGTAACATAAATTTTTAATATGCAGGAAGACAATTTCAGACACAAAGGCATGCGCCAACATTTGGTGCAAGAGCTTGAGAATAAAGGCATTACCGATGCCAACGTACTTAATGCGATAGGTGCGGTGCCACGTCATGTCTTCCTCGACTCGTCGTTTGTGGAGTTCGCCTACCAGGACCAGGCTTTCCCCATAGGCTCGGGCCAGACGATCTCACAGCCGCTCACTGTGGCGATGCAGAGCCAGCTGCTCAACGTCAGCCGCGGCATGAAAGTGCTCGAAATCGGTACCGGCTCGGGCTACCAGTCTTGTATCCTCGGCCACATGGGCGCAAAGGTGTTCACAATAGAACGCCAACGTAACCTGTATTTCAAGACGAAACATCTGCTCGCGGAGTTTCCTTACCGTATCAACACATTTTTAGGCGACGGATACAAAGGCTTGCCCACCTACAGCCCTTTCGACAGGATAATCATCACCGCTGGAGCGCCAGAGATACCGCAAGACCTTGTAAATCAACTGAAAACAGGCGGCATCATGGTGATACCACTCAACGAGAAGATGCTGCGACTCACCAAACTAAACGACGGCACGCTGAAACGCGAGGAGTTCGGCGACTGCAAATTTGTCCCGATGCTGAAAAATATAGGGAACGACTAGAATGTTTTAAGTTATAAGAAGTTACATCAAGAGTAAGGTTATTTTACCTTGAATTTTAAGTATTTGATGGTCAACCCCTGTTTCAGCCACATCGACTCGTAATAGGTGCGGATATTCTTCACCTCGAGCTCGTCGTCGTTGGCGTAAAGGTCGGTATAGTTGTAAACTATAGGATAACCTGCCTCTTTCACGACATCCAAGGTAAAGTCGTATAGCAGGTCGCTGTCGGTTTTGAGGTTGATATAGCTGTCGTTTTTCAAGAACGTCTTATATCTTTCAAGATATATCGGTGCTGTCAGACGTTTGCGTGCCTTCAGAATCTGCGGGTCAGGGAAGGTTATCCATATCTCGTCGACCTCGTTCTCGCCGAAGAAATGCTCTATCAGCTCGATGCGGGTGCGCACAAATGCCACGTTTTTCAGACCTTCAGCTATGCCTTGCTTCAGTCCGACCCACATCCTCGCGCCTTTGATGTCCACCCCGATGTAATTGATGTCGGGATGTGCCTTCGCCAAACCGATGGTATACTCACCTTTTCCGCAGCCCAACTCAAGCACAATGGGGTTGTCGTTGCCGAAAAACTCATGCCAACGGCCTTTCAGAGGGAAACCCTCCTCCTTGATGCGCTCGAATGAATACTCAAAAAGATTGTCAAAAGTCTTGCATTCGGCAAAACGCTCGAGTTTGTTTTTCTTTCCCACGACAATTATATTTTACGCAACAGCCAAGCGGCTTCGTTATATTCTTTCTTTATGATTTCCAATCGTTTAAGAGCGATGTCATAGCCCATCACCGTCTCGTATGCGACACGGATGTTGCCTTTTTTGTTCCTCGGAAGTGCCACTGCGTCGTCGAAACCTTGTTTCTTGAACTTCTCAATGCATCTTTGTGCATCGGCATCGTTTGTCAAAGAGCTGCCGACTATGTAATAGACTCGGCTATCAACAGGCTTAACTTGCTGATAATTAAGCGGTTCGATATATTTCACATCACAATCGCAATCAATTACCGAGGCTTTGATAGACACCAGGACGTCAACTTCCACGAACTCTCTGTTACCGATGGCCTCGCCTAAATGCTTGGCAATGTATTCATTAGGTGATGAATAGAAGAACGGGTTCCATGATGCGAAGTTGGAGTCTTTTTTGTCGGTTCCCCATCCGAGAAGCACCAAAATCATGGCAATCATCATGGAATAAGCTGCTGCGCGGAACCACTTGTAGTTATGACGGTTCACGCGATGTGGCTGCGGCTCGCTGGTCTCCTCTTGCACTGTTATCAGAGTGTTTTTAGCCTTCTGTTCTGCCGCAATCTTATTGGCAAGATTATGATATGTCTCTTTTCTGTAGACTGGCTGCGCCTTGATTGTGCTCAAGCCGAACGAGTCACCCAAGAGATTGGTGTCGTCATCAAACTGGATGATATAATTTCTGTCAGACACTCGTGTCAACACACCCATTCCGTCGAGGCGCAGTGCGCCGCTGACTTCCAGCACTGCGAGGCTATGCATGGCGAATTCGTGCACCATCACGGCAGCTTTCGTCGTCGTGATGTCCATACGCTCCGCCAGATAGCCGATAAACAGTCCGTCGTCGGTGACAATCTGTCCGTTGAATGCCACCTCCTTCGAAGGCGGTGTCAGCCTGCCGGTGACATAATCGAGCATGGCGGGCATCTCCTTCGTGATAAACGCCCCCAGCTCAGGCACAATGACACATTCGTGGTCAAGCAATAATTCCGATAAACACTTAATTATCATTCTGTAAATATTTTTTCAATTTTTACAATATCCTCGGGCACATCCACCGAATAGCTCTCAAATTCAGTCACTCCCATCCTAACGGTGTATCCGTTTTCAAGCCAGCGCAGCTGCTCCAGCGACTCCGCAAGCTCCAGCCCCGACTGCGGAAGCGCTGAGACCTCTTTCAAGACATCAGTCTTATACGCATAAATGCCAATGTGCTTGTAAAAGGTGCGTTCCACCTGATTTCTCAGATAAGGTATGGCAAACCTGCTGAAATACAACGCTTTACCGTTTTTGTCGAACACCACTTTCACTGCATTAGGGCTCTTCAGCTCATCATCATCATGAACTGGCTTGCACAACGATGCCAATGGCGTGTCCTTATCGGAAATCAGATCCGCTATCTGATTGATTTGCAATGGGTTGATATATGGCTCATCGCCTTGAATGTTAATCACCGCATCAAAGCCTGCGCCAATTTTGTCAACCACCTCGCGACATCTGTCGGTGCCGCTCTTATGATTTGTCGACGTCATCACCGCCTTGCCACCGAACCCGAGCACGGCGTTGAATATACGCTCATCGTCAGTAGCCACGACAACTTCCGCAAGTTTATCAGCCTTTTTTGCCTGCTCATATACTCTCTGAATCATCATCTTTCCGTTGATGAGTGCCAGGGGCTTGCCCTCAAAACGGGTCGAGCCGTATCGTGCCGGTATGATACCTAATATCTTCATAATCAGAACAATCCGTTTAATGATGCGTTAATGTCGTCAATCACGAGACTCAAATCCTCAGGTTTTTCCAAATCGATGTTGTCGCTCTCGATGATCAAAAGTTTTCCCTTGTTATAGTTGGCGATCCAGTTCTCGTAGCGTTTGTTCAGGGCTTTCAGATAATCCAGACGTATCGACTGCTCGTAGTCGCGGTTGCGTTTCTGAATCTGACGCACCAATGTGGGGACGCTGGCACGCAGATATATCAGAAGGTCCGGAGCCTGGAGGAACGAGCTCATAAGCTCGAAAAGTGCCTGATAATTCTCGTAGTCGCGTGTCTCCATCAGACCCATATCATACAAGTTAGCCGCGAAAATATAAGCATCTTCGTAGATAGTTCGGTCCTGGATGATATTGTCGCCGCTCTTGCGTATCTCCATCACCTGACGGAAACGGCTGTTAAGGAAATATATCTGCAGGTTGAACGACCAGCGCTTCATATCTTCATAAAAACTCTCCAGATACGGATTGTTGTCGACCTCCTCGAAATGAGGCTTCCATCCGAAATGCTTTGATAACAAACGAGTTAACGTCGTCTTACCAGAGCCGATGTTTCCAGCTATAGCAATATGCATAGTAAACCAAATTTTTCGCTAAAATACGAAATTTTTCAATTAGGCAGATAATATTTTTTATTTTTCAAGCAGAAATTGTTAAAATGCCTAAAATCTGTTATACTGCAATGCTTTATAAAAATTTCAAATTTTTCTTGCTTTTATTTCCTAAATGATGTATTTTTGCAGCAAAATAGAAATAAAAAACATGAATTATTTGGAATTTAGGGACAACGAGTATTACACATTTTCCGAGTGCAAACAAATTCCTGATTTTCAGCTACTTATTGCAAATAAGATATATAGCCCCTCATATATAAGCCTTCATTCGGCATTGTCATTTTGAGCATCTGCTGTTCGATTTCAAAAAGAGCGACAAGGTTTTTTTATTCCCTGATTTTATTAGAAATTGGTGACACTTGAGTGCGTCTTAAGCCATTTAAAGCGGCTGCTGTAGTTTCAATTGCCTGACAGGGTTAACAAAATTTACAAGATGAGCTCTTTTCCCAATTCCATTTCTTAGGTATTGCTCCAACAAATATCGTTGTAAAAACTCGCGCTTCAGTGCGCGCCGCCCCACACTGCGCAAACAAAAAGCCGTTGACCTTGCGAGAATAAATAATTAACGTGAGTTCGATATAAGCAACTAAAAGAGAGTCAGTTCGTTGAAAAATTTGCAGAAGTCGTCTGCCATATAATAAATTTATGTAATTTTGTCGTCGGATAACATAGCGATTTGTGTTTTTATTTTTTTGCACTACAAAAATACAAAAAATATCGTTATGTTATTCTTTTTCAATGAATCATCTTATATCGAACTCACGTTAGTTACTAAGCGTCGCGTATGAGACGTACAGATCCTCCAAATTCTACAGCTGTTATGTTTCCATAAACAGGAGAAGAATAATTGCTCTTGAAATGAAATAAATAAGGTGAACTCTCATAACGAGTTGTAACCCAATACCAACCCTCTTCTTCTAAATGTCGAATTTCTCCGCCGACTTCTACACCATTTGACATGTATTTAAACATCCTCATACCAGAAGCTGGAAAGAAAATCGCCCCATTGGCTTCCATCACTTGCCATTGCGTAGTAGTGTAAATGTTAGATGTCCAATCTGCCTGTTGAGGTGAGAAAGAATTTCCTTGTGGCAACACCCACGCATCTGGTAAAAGCACCATACCATGTACGCCAGCAACAGTTGCTTTTGAGTAAAGATTGTTCGCATTTTGACGATATTGAAACAAATAATAAAACTCTGAATTTGTCATTGTACGCCATTGGTTTGTTGTATTACCACCATTTTCAATTTTACAGTACACACCCCAGTCATAATTAGTCCCTTCAATATTGCCATACGCTGGTCCGTATGTGTCAGTTTCTGTACTCCAGCTATTGTATGGACAACTACTATTGTAACCACTTGTACCCCAACCAAACAAGTCTATCCATCCACTATAAGTTGAAGAAATGTTGACATTGTCATCACCAATATAATCCCACTGGTTTTCAGCAAATCTCCATATATTTGTGGAAGCCTGATATTGTAAATTACCTTTGGCAAAATAAACCTGTTTTGTCGCACTAACTGAAAACCGTCCATTTATGACACCTTGAAACATAGTTTTTACAAATTTCTGTTCCCCATATTGTGTTCCCAAACTATTTGTGGCATATGCCCTAACATAATAAATAGTATTAGCATTCAAACCACTTAGGGCACATGTAAACGCTCCACTACCTGCTTCCTCAGAAGTGTGAGGATCATTTATTGTCGGGTTTTGCGAAGTGCTCCAACAAACACCTCTATCTGTTATTGTTAAGCCGCCATCGTCTGTCACATTCCCACCACAAATAGCAGAATTATCAGTAATGTTAGTAATTCCATCGATTGTAACTATTGGCAAACTATAATCATTTGTAGTGAAAGATTTTACATCCGTTTGTATAATATCAATACCATTGGAATACTCATACATATAATAATATGTCGTGTTTACTTGCAAATTATCAAATACAATAGTCAAAATCTTATTGTTTACCGTTGCTGTGTATTTATCAACGACAGTCATATCGCTGGTCAAACTCAGGTAAGCATCAACACTTTTGAGGTTTGTCGGATATGTGTAGTTTACTGTTATTGTCGCAGATGTACGGCTTTTAACTACCGTTTCGCTTGAAATTTCAAGCTTGTATATCTTAAGTTCGTCCTTTTTGCAAGAAGATAGGACAAATAAGACCAATATGACGAATGGGAGTAATATGTATTTTGTTCTTTTCATAATTATTTGTTTTTAAGTCCGTAGCCTAATCCTATTTTTGCCTCATAGGTTTTGAAACTCGTTGTAACACAGTCAATTGAGACAATAAAACCTCTAAAATTGCATTGCAAGCCTAATGAGGCGTCAATGCCATTGACACTTATCGCAGAGTTTTTAACCCAATAGCCGTTGTTCGTTTCGTATCTTATAGTTCTTGCGCCATATCCGGCTCCAACACGCAACGCCACAGGTCCTCCAAGCCTCATCAACACTCCGCCCATAATCGACAGCGAGGAATATCGCTCTGTGCCAGTGTATTCGGGGTAATATGTGTTGTCATCCACTGTAACGTAATGGTCGGCATCGCATTCGTAATCAAAATTGGTGGCGAAACTGAAATTCGTCGTCGCGCTTACAAACCACCCGAAACGTTTCATGCTGCCCAATGTCAAACCATACGACAATTTGTTGTATTGGTTCATTGAGGCATTGAGTGTCAGGAATTTATATCCGGCCTCGGCATAGCTTGCCAAGGTTTCTTTTTTCAGAACAAGATAAAATCTGTCGGAACCGCCTTGTTTTTCAATCACTACATCTTTCATTGCCGATTTGTTTCCGTTATAAGCCGAAATTGTGTGTTTTCCATACGAAAGCACTGTTTTCAAAGGTGAGACTCCGGCTTCTTTCCCATCTATATAAATATGGTCGCCCGAGCCGTTGGTTTCAATTGTGATTTCTTTTCCGATACTTAACGTCACGTTCAAGTCGGTTTTCTTTTTCTCAATAATAGTAACTTCTTTAGTATCGGCGTTATATCCGTCTTTTTCGATACGAATTGTGTGTTTTCCAATCAAAATGTCGGTGATAACTCTCGGTGTGGTGCCGCTTTTCTTGCCATCGATAAAAATTGTCGCGCCCATAGGTGTCGAGTTCACATCGAGGATACCATAAATTGGCGTCGGATCGGGAATTACGATGTTTTCGCTCTTGCCGAGAACCAAAGTCACATTTTTTGACGATGTTTTATGTGATTCTTTCTTCGCTTCGAAGATGTGCGTCCCATCGGAGAGCCTGCCTTTCCAGCTGCCTCTGCCAACTCTTTCATTATCAATGTAAATATCTGATTGTGAATCAGTTGTAACATTTACATCAACAAAATTGGCTGTCATTTTTATAGATGCGTTGGTGGTGTTGCCGTCGGTAACCGTCACTGTCTGCACCATGGTGTTGTACATCTCTTTCACAATTTTCACAGTGTAGCTTCCGCTTTTCATTCTGTCTGATTTATAAGGAGTTACACCCACTTTATTGCCGTCAATAAAAACCATTGCACCGCTTTCGGGCTCGCTCGTCACATTGATATAACCGAATGCGGGTCTCAGTTTTTTATCAATCACAATAGGTTCGCCAATCAGAATTTCTGCCACGCCGCTTTCCGTGTGATAATAGTCGCATTCGATGCGCCAGCTATGTGTCTCGCCTGTCGGATACGACTTGGATACTTCTTTTTCGCCAACGAAGGCGTCGTCGAGATAAATCAAGGCATTTAGCTGGTCGGCTTTGACAATCAAATAGTTATACTCAACAATCTCTTCCTCTGGATTGTTCCATTTGTTGACAAGTGTCAACTCGTAGCAGCATTTCGGCTTCAAGTCGTAAGGCAGTGTAAACTCAATGGAGCTGAAATCAGGGTGTGATATCTTCAGATAATCGGCATATTTTGCGGTGAGATAGACCCACACTTCGCCAACTTTGTATTCGAGAACTATGAAAGTGCCCGCATTGCCTTCAAAACGCAAGTCACGCCTCTGTTTGTCGGTGATATTTTCGGTTCTCACCTTAATGATGGCAAAAGGAAGCTCGTTATCGTCGGTCTGGTAGTTCGGGTCAGGATTGACATTCACGAATCCCGGAACCTCTTTGAACGAGCCGGGCTTAACCTCTATTTGCGCCAACACATTAAGTGACAATAATATAGCTGAAAGTAAAACTATAAATCTCTTCATTTTACAAATATTATTTTGCAAAATTAAATACTTATTTTGGAAAAAACAAATTTTTTATTAGATTTCTCCACTACGCTTCGCTTCAGTCGAAATGACGGAGGGATATGATTGTTTCGCTCGAAATGACATCATTGTTGTCCTTCTCTGCGAAATCCGTGAGCGTCAGCGAACTAAATCCTGTGGAAGAAAAATGTGGAAGACTTAATCTGTGTAATCTGTGAAATCTGCGAGAGACTCTATTTAGGCGCATTCGCCAAGAAATAGCTTCCTATTGTCGCGAAAATGATATTGGGGAGCCACCCTGCCATGAATGGCGAGATGACGCCGGAGATGGCAAAAACCCTGAAGAATTCCAGAAATAGTATGTACGCGAACGCTATCGTGATGCCTATTCCGAGGTTCAGTCCCATGCCGCCCCTCGTCTTACGGCTCGACAGCGCCGCCCCGATAATCGTGAGGATGATGATGGCCGCCGGCGACGCCAAACGCTTGTGTTTCTCAATCTCGTAAGGCAAGATGTTGTCGGCGCCTTTCGCATGTTGCTCGTCGATATACCGATTCAGCTCTATGAGGTTCATCTCCTCAAAATCCTCCTTGACAAAATAAAAATACGAAGGCTTCATGTTCAGGGTGGTGTCCATAATCTTGCCCTTAGCCAGACTCTCCTCCGGCTTGAAGCGGTGCTCCACGTAATTGAAAACAGTCCATCTGTCTCGCACAGTGTCGTAAACGATTTTATCAGAGCTCAGTTTGTACTCAAGTTCATGATTATCAAACTTTTCCAAAGTGAATTTATAACCCGTCATTCTCTTCATATCGTAGCTCGACATATAGGCGTAGGTGCCTTTTTCGATTTGCACATGTATGTTAGAGCCCGAGCTCTTCGTCAGGTTTTCCATGTACTGGTTTTTAAACGTCCTACGCACCGTATCCATCCTGGGAATCAGAAAGTTACCGAGGTAGAACGAGCCTCCGGCAAGAAGCAGGGCTCCCATAATATATGGCCACAAAAACCTTCGGAAACTGATGCCACTGCTGAGGATTGCGATGATTTCGGTATGTCCCGCCATCTTCGAAGTGAAGAAAATCACCGAGATGAACGTGAACAGGTAGATAAACAGATTAATAAAATAAGGTATAAACGGGATGTAGAAATGAAACACCACCTCATATAACGAGGCGTTGTTTTTGATAAAGCTGTCGACGTTTTCCGACACGTCGAACACTATCACCACGACAATAAGCAGACTGATGGCAAAGAAGAACGTGCCAATGAATTTTTTAAAAATATACCAGTCCAACTTGTTCATTGTCAATATTTTATAAATCTACGATATACGATTCGTCACCTTCGGAAGCATCATGTCACGCCATTCAGTGAAGTCGCCCTCTAAGATATGTCTGCGTGCCTCTTTCACCAGCCAGAGGTAGAATCCGAGGTTATGCACCGTGGCAATCATAGGGCCGAGTATCTCTTTCGAGATTATCAGGTGGCGCAGATATGCCTTCGAATAGTGTTTGTCAACAAAAACCGTGCCATTCTCGTCAAGAGGCGAAAAATCATATTTCCAACGCTCGTTTTTGATGTTTATTATGCCTTCCGAAGTGAAAAGCATGCCGTTACGGCCGTTTCTTGTAGGCATCACGCAGTCGAACATGTCCACGCCGCGCGAGATGGCCTCGAGAATATTCGCCGGAGTGCCCACGCCCATCAGATAACGGGGCTTGTCTTTCGGCAAGATGGCGTTCACCACCTCAATCATCTCGTACATCACCTCGGTAGGCTCTCCCACCGCCAGTCCGCCGATGGCATGGCCGTCGCAGTCTTTCGATGCGATAAACTCCGCCGATTCCTCACGCAGATCACGGTAAGTGCAGCCTTGCACAATGGGAAACAGCGACTGATAATAACCGTATTGCGGCTCCGTCTCGTTGAAACGTTTCACACAGCGGTCGAGCCAGCGGTGCGTGCGTCCCATCGCCTCCTTGGCATATTTGTAGTCGGAAGTGCCCGGCGCGCATTCGTCGAAAGCCATTATGATGTCGGCTCCTATGGTGCGTTCGATATCCATCACTCTCTCTGGGGTGAAAAGATGCTTTGAGCCGTCGATATGCGAGCGGAACTCCACGCCTTCCTCTTTCATCTTTCGGATATCCGTCAGCGAGAAGACCTGGAAGCCGCCGCTGTCGGTAAGTATAGGATGATGCCAGCCGTTAAACTGATGCAGGCCTCCGCATTCGTGCAGCACATCCAAGCCCGGACGCAGATAGAGATGATACGTGTTTCCCAATATTATCTGGGCCTTTATCTCCTCTTCCAAATCACGGATATGCGTGGCTTTGACGCTTCCCACAGTACCCACAGGCATGAAAATAGGGGTCTCGATGTCACCATGGTCAGTGGTTAGGACACCTGCACGCGCATCGCTTTTCGCATCGTTTTTGACTAAACTGTACTTCATTTCCAAATTTTGTGCAAAAATACGAATTTAGTTAAAAGTTAAAAGATAAAAGTTAAAAGAATTTTATTCTCAAGTGTCATTTCGACTGAAGTGTAATGAAATGGAACGGAATGGAGACCTGAGCTTGCGAAAGCATTCACCTCTGGTGAATAAATCTCCTATCAATTTATTTGCTGAATTAATCCTATCGGCTTCGGTCAAAATAACGAAAAAAAACTAATGGCTATTGGCTAATAGCTAACGGCTTTTTTGTATCTTTGCAAATTGTAAATATTGAATACCATGGAGATTTCTTTTAACTATAACTCATTGAGTTTTATTATTTTATGCATATTTGGCCTGATGTGGCTGATTCAGATGTGCTACTTTTGGGGTCTTTTCAGCCGTCTGGCGTTTTTCAAGAAGAAAAAATACGACAACGACAAGCCCCAATACGAGCCAGTATCGGTAATCGTCTGTGCCAAGGACGCTTACGAGTATCTCATCGAGCTCGTGCCGAGGATTTTGTCGCAGGATTACCCTGATTTTGAGCTCGTTATTGTCAACGACTGCTCCACCGACGAGACCACCGACTATCTGAAGGCGCTTGTCGACCAGCGTCCCGACATCAACGTGGTGTCGCTCACTCAGAGCCTCAACTTCTTCCATGGCAAGAAATTCCCTCTGAGCATGGGCATAAAATCGGCAAAACACGACCTTTTGCTACTCACCGATGCCGACTGTCTGCCGGAAAACGACCAATGGATAAAAGGCATGGTGGGCGCATACAAAAACGGCACCGAGGTGGTGCTCGGATACAGTCCGTATTTCACACGTAAGGGTTTGTTAAACAAGCTGATACGTTTCGACACGCTCTACACCGCCATCCAATATCTCTCTATGGCATTGGCAAAGAGGCCGTACATGGGGGTGGGTCGAAATCTGTCGTATCGCCGCGAGCTTTTCTACAAAAACAAAGGATTCACCTCGCATTACACTATACCGTCAGGTGACGACGACATCTTCGTGAGCCAGGTGGCCAACAAACACAACACACGCATCTTCATCGACCCGAGTTGCCGCATGGAGTCGGAGCCGAAACACACTTTTGGCAGCTGGATCAGACAGAAACGCCGCCACTACTCCACCGCCAATATGTACAAACGCTCCACAAACATCATCTTGGGCATGTTGCTGTCGAGCCGTCTGTTCTATTATGCATCTGCCATAGCGCTGTTCTGCCTTCCCGAAGCATTCGTATGCAACACAGGATGCCCACTGTATTATGTGGCAATAGGCGCGCTCATGCTTCTGCATGGCATCAGCATGGACTGGATATACATAAAATCAGCCAAACAATTGGGAGAGAAGAACTTAGGATTGTTCTTCACGCCGGTTTACGACTTATTTTTCACGCTTTTCACCACTTTGTTGGGCATCAGAAACACATTCTCAAAGCCAAAAAACTGGTGATTTCCAATCGGTTACTTCACCACTTTGCGTGTAACGCCGTTCACCTTCACGAAATAGATGCCTCTGCTCCATTCGGAGGTGTTCAGAATCATCTCGTTTTGCATCTCTGTGGATATGATTTTCTGACCTAAAGAATTGAAAATCTCTACCTTAAGACTTCCTTCTTTTACAATAATCAATTGATTATCAATAGGATTAGGATATACCTCAAACTCATTTTCAAGGACTTCACCAGCCATGTCGTAATACTGGTTTTCGATAGCTCCGATGTCGATTCTGCCATCGACAATACGAGGATTTCCGAGGTAATCGGGGTTGACGATGCCTTGAACCGTATTATCGCCGGCGTTGACGCAGACTGATGTCCTTTCGATTGCGAAATCGCCTGCATCAGGGTTGGCAAAACGCGGATAATTGCCCGAATCAGTGCCGTCATTCTCTGTCGCGAGATTAATAATGTTTTCCCCGTTGTAGCCACCTTGGATGGCGCAATAGCTGTAATCCGACAATCCCATGATCTGGCTCGGAGTGCCGTTTTTGTTATTTCCCCAGAAGATGCTGTTGTAAATCTTGCTGTTATGCGTCTCATTGTACATCGCGCCGCCGTTTTCCGTCACTCTATTGTTCACCAAATCGCAGTTTATCATGGTAATCTCACCTTTATTATAAATGGCGCCACCGAGTTTAGCTTCGTTGTTGTCGAAGATGGTGTTCACCAATTTGCTGTCTTTGTTGGCATAAATATAGTACGCACCGCCTTTGGTGAGGGCTGTGTTGTTGGTGAAACGGCAGTTTTCCACAGTTGCTCCAATCATGTCGCAAAGTGCGCCACCCATCGAGCTGCTGTTGCCATCAAACAGGCAGTTGATGAGCCGTACCGACGAGTTGTTGTAATAAGCGGATATGATATAGATGCCTCCGCCGAAGCCATCAGCATGGTTATTCAATATCTTACAGTTCGACAGACGCGTATTTCCTCCAATGCATGCACCGCCACCAGAGCCAGCAGAGCCGTTCTGTATGGTGAATCCGTCCCAAACCGCAGTCTCTGTGTTGGAGATGTTGTCAACTTGATAAAGCACGCATCGTTGGTTTTGTCCGTCAAGGATGGTCGGATTGGCCTCAAAATCGCGGTCGTCGAGGTTGAAATCAGAAGTCTCGTTGCCGGCAAAACCGCCATAAATACTGTTGCGTTTGTAGATTATGAATGCTCCTTTGTCATTGTTCACGTCACCGTAATATGTCCCAGACTTCACCCAAATCTTTGTTAAGATATCAGTTGACAAAGCCGATGCATATTCGAGATACTGTGTGGCGTTAGCCCATGAGGAGCCGTCGCCAGTGCCGTCGGCAGCGACATAAATGATACCATTGGCATCGGAATTTATCTCTAATGGCTTGATATTCATCACTATAGCCTCATTGTTATGGTATCCTGCCACATCATTGATGCTGTAATAATCGTTACCGGAGCCGCTCCATCCGAGGTTGAAGCTGAAATAATCATATTCATCGTAGCCGTCGCAAACGATGGCATGACCGCCACCCGAGTCGCTGCTACCCGAGAAATACAGTGGCTGAGACTTGTCGAGTTCACTCTTCAAGAGTGCAATCCATTCATCTTCAGAGTATTGCGAGCGTTCTTTATAAACTGCCGCACAATATCCGAAATACTTACGCATGGCAGTCTCGACATCTTTCGAATAGGCTCCGCTGGATTCGGCACCGAAATTCATGTTAACACTCACGCCGCACTGATACATCAGCAAAGCCACGGCTTTAGCCTCATCACTGACCTGCCAGCCAAGCTCTAGCGGCATCATGTCCCAATCGTATGTAGTAGCGCCGAAATTGGCAGACAGCTCTCCGTAAGTGCCATGCACATACGAATGTGAGCCGTGACCATGGATAGGATGCTCCCAATATTTCATGATCTGAGCCATGGCACAAGCCACACAGCCGGCATAGCAATGGTTGCCATTCCAATAATTGTTGCATTCAGGAGCATAATAGTTATACGGATAATTCTGATTCCACAACGTCTGAATCATAGGCGCCACTGTATTTGTATTGCGCACAGACGGCAACTCATTGTTTTCCAACGACTTCCATTCATTTTCAACATCATCGTCCATCAAAATGCCGTGTCTCTCGCAATAATCGATGTTTTTACTGTAATTATTGACGAAATACCAGGCGGTTTCAGGGATTTCTCCGTCATAAGCATGTCTCAACGAATACGCCAGAACAGGTTTTACATATTTTGAAGCCGACACGATGACAAAACCGCCGCCTTCAACGTTATAGATGTAAAGATTTGCCTGTCCGTCAGCGTTGTTTTCCGTATGAAAAAGATTCAGCTTGATATCAGCTTTTCCCATCTTATTTGAGATGAAATTTGAGCCAATCTTTCTTGCAAACGATTCATTTACAAATGTTTGAGCGAACAATCCATTTGACAAAAACAGTATTGCGACAAGCGCGATTATTACCTTGTGAAAATATTTTTTATTCATTTTTTTGTTAATTTGATGCTGCAAAGATATAAATTTATTAAATTTGCAGGTTAAAATATTGGAAATTAATACAAAAAATATAGCTAAATGAATGATTTTCAAAAAGAGATACTTGCTGGCATCCCTGAACAGCTGCCAGAAGTAAAGGAGTATGACAAAAACATCAACCATGCGCCGAAACGCAAGGATATTTTGACGAAAGAAGAGAAAAGACTGGCGTTGAAGAACGCTCTCCGTTATTTCCCGGAGAGGCTTCATGCACAGCTCGCTCCTGAGTTTTACGAGGAGTTGGAGAAATACGGCCGCATTTACATGTACCGTTACCGTCCTTCGTACAAGATGTATGCCCGTCCTATCGACGAGTATCCGGCGAAATGCCGTCAGGCTGCAGCCATCATGCTGATGATTCAGAACAACCTGGACCCGGCGGTGGCACAGCATCCTCATGAGCTCATCATCTACGGTGGCAACGGTGCCATCTTCCAAAACTGGGCACAATACCGTCTCGTGATGCAGTATCTTGCCAACATGACTGACGAGCAGACTCTGGTGATGTATTCGGGCCATCCGATGGGACTGTTCCCTTCGCACAAAGAGGCTCCGCGCGTCATCGTCACCAACGGCATGATGATTCCGAACTATTCGAAGCCGGACGACTGGGAGCGTTACAACGCACTCGGCGTGACGCAATACGGCCAGATGACAGCAGGTTCGTACATGTACATCGGACCACAGGGTATCGTCCACGGCACCACCATCACAGTGTTGAACGCATCGCGTAAGCAAGGCGGCACACCGGCGGG
>JAEEGG010004756.1_pt1 | contig 32745 bp, 25 predicted proteins | sample 9134161 | NCBI WGS metagenome assembly JAEEGG01 (sample SAMN16246543, study PRJNA631951) | gut metagenome | biome: gut microbiome; feature: rumen; material: CR-attached | host: Bos | place: Iran: Karaj | collected 2018-10 | reverse complement strand
CCTCTCACGAGTATCACAAGATTGAGCTGCTCGACCAGGAGGATGTTCGTCCTCTCGTAAAGGAAGAGTACATCAAGCGTTTCCGCGATCGTGCTATGTCGCCTGAGCGTCCTATCACTCGTGGTACCGCTGAGAACCCCGAGACTTTCTTCACACACCGTGAGGCCTGCAATCCTTACTACGATGCAGTTCCCGAGGTTGTTGAGAAGTATCTGGGCGAGCTCTCTAAGATTACTGGCCGTGAGTATCACCTCTTCTCTTACTACGGAGCTGAGGATGCCGACCGCATGATTATCCTGATGGGTTCTGCTACCGATGCAGCTCGTGAGGCTATCGACTACCTGAATGGTCAGGGTCAGAAGGTTGGTATGATTTCCGTACACCTCTATCGTCCGTTCAGCGTGAAGCACCTGCTCGCTGCTGTTCCAAAGAGTGTGAAGAAGATTGCCGTACTCGACCGTACCAAGGAGCCCGGTGCTACCGGCGAGCCTCTGTATATGGACGTGAAGGATGCCTTCTACGATGTAGAGAATCGTCCTCTCATCGTTGGTGGCCGCTACGGTCTTGGTTCTCACGACACCACACCTGCTCAGATCATCAGCGTGTTCAACAACCTCGCTATGCCCGAGCCCAAGAACCACTTCACCATTGGTATCGTAGACGACGTGACCTTCACTTCTCTGCCTGAGGTTCCTGAGATTGCTCTCGGCGGCGCTGGCATGTTCCAGGCTAAGTTCTACGGTCTGGGTGCTGATGGTACCGTTGGTGCTAACAAGAACTCCGTGAAGATCATTGGTGACAACACCGACAAGTACTGCCAGGCTTACTTCTCTTACGACTCTAAGAAGTCGGGAGGTTTCACCTGCTCTCACCTGCGTTTCGGTGATACACCTATCCGCTCTACCTATCTGGTAACCACACCTAACTTCGTGGCTTGCCACGTTCAGGCTTACCTCCACATGTACGATGTGACTCGCGGTCTGCAGAAGAACGGTCAGTTCCTGCTGAACACCATCTTCGACGCCGACGAGCTCGAGAAGTTCATGCCTAACAAGGTAAAGCGTTTCTTCGCACAGAACAACATCACCGTCTATACCATCAACGCTACCAAGATTGCACAGGAGATTGGTCTGGGCAACCGCACCAACACCATCCTGCAGAGTGCATTCTTCCGCATCACTGGTGTGATTCCCGTAGAGCTGGCTGTTGAGAAGATGAAGGCTGCTGCCCTGAAGTCTTACGGTGCTAAGGGTCAGGACGTGGTCGACAAGAACTACGCCGCTATCGACCGTGGTGGTGAGTACGTTCAGTTCGCCGTGAAGCCCGAGTGGGCTAATCTGCCCGACGATGCCGAGAAGGCTGACGACGCTCCCGCATTCGTGAAGGAAGTGGTTCGTCCGATCAACGCCCAGGCTGGTGACCTGCTGCCCGTCAGCGTATTTGCCAAGTACGGCACAGCCGACGGTTCTTGGGAGGTTGGTACTGCCGCTTACGAGAAGCGCGGTGTCGAGGCCTTCGTGCCCGTCTGGAACAAGGACAACTGTATCCAGTGTAACCAGTGTGCTTACATCTGTCCTCACGCTGCCATCCGTCCGTTCGTATTCGACGAGAATGAGATCAAGGGCTTCGCAGCTGCTGACGACACCCTTGAGATGAAGGCTCCCGCCGCTATGAAGGGTATGAACTTCCGCATTCAGGTTTCTGTGCTCGACTGTCTGGGTTGCGGCAACTGCGCCGACATCTGCCCGGGCAACCCGAAACTGGGTAAGGCCCTCACGATGGCTCCATTCAATCCCGATGCTGAGAACATGAAGCAGGAGGCTAAGAACTGGGAGTACTGCGTGAAGAACGTGAAGAGCAAGCAGGATCTCGTCGACATCCGCACGAACGTCAAGAACAGCCAGTTCGCACAGCCGCTGTTCGAGTTCTCCGGCGCTTGCTCTGGTTGCGGTGAGACACCTTATGTGAAACTCATCAGCCAGCTGTTCGGTGACCGTCAGATGATTGCCAACGCTACAGGTTGTTCTTCTATCTACTCTGCTTCTATCCCCTCTACTCCTTATACTAAGAATGAGAAGGGTCAGGGCCCATGCTTCAACAACTCTCTGTTCGAGGACTTCTGCGAGTTCGGTCTCGGTATGGCTCTCGGTAACAAGAAGATGAAGGAGCGCGTAGCTAAGCTGCTGCAGGAGATGATCGACGGCGACAAGGCCAGCGACGAGTACAAGGCACTTGCTGCTGAGTGGATCGCCAACAAGGAGGACGCCGACAAGACCAAGGAGATTGCTCCGAAGCTGCGCGCCTGCATCGCTGAGAGCGCTGCCGCTGGTTGCCCCGTCTGCAAGGAACTCCAGACCCTCGACCACTACCTCGTGAAGCGTTCACAGTGGATCATCGGTGGTGACGGTGCTTCTTACGACATCGGTTACGGTGGTCTCGACCACGTGATTGCTTCTGGTGAGGACGTGAACATCCTCGTGCTCGATACTGAGGTTTACTCTAACACTGGTGGTCAGGCCTCTAAGGCTACTCCTCTTGGTGCTATCGCTCAGTTCGCTGCTCAGGGTAAGCGCATCCGCAAGAAGGATCTGGGTATGATTGCTACCACCTACGGATATGTATATGTAGCACAGATTGCTATGGGCGCTGACCACGCACAGACCCTCAAGGCTATCCGCGAGGCAGAGGCATGGCACGGACCTTCCATCATCATCGCTTACGCTCCCTGTATCAACCACGGTCTGAAGGCCAAGGGCGGTATGGGTAAGAGCCAGGCCGAGGAGAAGAAGGCTGTGGAGTGCGGTTACTGGCACCTGTGGCGTTACAACCCCGCTCTGGCTGAGGAAGGCAAGAATCCGTTCTCTCTCGACTCTAAGGAGCCCAACTGGGAGAACTTCCACGACTTCCTGCTCGGTGAGGTTCGCTACCTGTCAGTGAAGAAGGCTTATCCTAACGAGGCCGAAGAGCTCTTCGCCGAGGCCCAGAAGATGGCCCAGATCCGCTACAAGAGCTACGTTCGTAAGACTCAGGAGAATTGGGAAGACTAATCCTCCTAAGTTAATGTATATCAAGAAAATAGGGGTGAGACATCAAAGTCTTACCTCTATTTTTTATCATGTCAGAAATACTTCATATCTTTGCACCGACATTTCGAAATAAGGATTAAATTTAGTCTATTAATGTTTATGAAAAAATTAATGATGATTGCCGCTATGATGGTGGCTGCGCTGACAGCAAGCGCACAGAACGACGACTTGAAGAACGAGTTCGGCGTCTACTATGGTTTCGGAGCAGCCTCCGATATTTTCTCTACCTTTGCTCATGCATTCTCATTCAGCAGCGACGATCAGCACGGATACTGGGGTCCTATTGGTGTTGAGTATTACTATCACACATCGCCCGTGGTTGCCGTTGGTGCCGTTGCATCCATCGCAGGCAGCAAATGGGGCAAGGATAGCGAGGACTATTCATCCAAGTACATCACGCTGATGCCTTCTGTCAAATTCAACTGGCTTCGCAAGCGTCACTTCGGCATGTACTCATCCCTCTCAGCAGGTGTCATGTTCATGAGTCACAACATCGACAACAAATACATTACTGATAAAGACCAGAGAGTATGGTTCATGGCCCAGGGTACGCCGCTGGGCATGGAGTTTGGTAGTGAGACCTTCCGTGGCTTCACAGAGCTCGGAATTGGTGAGAAAGGTTTCCTCACAGTCGGTCTCCGCTACAAGTGGTAATAACCAACGCGCCTGCAATATAAATCCGGAAGTCACATGACTCCCGGATTTTTTATTCAGAATTCTTTGTGATATCATAATATTTTCGTACCTTTGCCCACACAAATCCATTAAAAAGATGAGAAAATTACTATTATTGACCATCATGAGCGGCATGGCTCTCTATGGAGGGTTAGCGGCTTCAGCAGGGGAAGCCGGTGAGCAGCAGTTCACCGTGGCCACACTCAACGTGGACGGCCTGCCCCAGAAACTTTTAGTTGTGAAAGTGAATCCCGAGGGACCGGGCAATGGCGGCACGGCCCGCATCGGCAAGTATCTGTTGAAGAAGAACTACGACCTGGTGATGCTGCAGGAGGACTTCAACTATCACGACGTACTCTCGGTATTTCTTGAGGATGACTACAAGATGGACGAGTGGTCGGGTGATGTAGAAGTGGCAGGACACTCCATCGACTTCCTGCATTTGCAGAACCACCGCTTTGAGTGCGACGGTCTGATGGCCTGCTGGAAGAACAACCTGCAGGTGACACCGTCAGCCCGCACCCCCTGGCAGCAGAACTTCGGCAAGTTCAGCCATGCCCTCGACGAGATGGTGACCAAGGGTTTCCGTCGCTATGAGGTGACGCTGAAGAGCGGCGACCGCATCGTGGTGTATAACATGCACATGGATGCCGGCGACGACAAGGATGAGGCAGAACAGAAGGACACGAAAGACAAAGAGGCCCGTATAGCCCAGTGGACACAGCTGAAGGAGGATGTGCTGAAGAACCTTGACTCGCGTCCCATCATCATCGTGGGCGACATGAACAGCCTCTACAGCCGTGACGACGTGAAGGGCGTGTTCATCGATGCCATCAACAACTCGGGTCGCGGAACAGTGGCCGACGTCTGCATGGAACTGAAAAAGGAGGCCAACGAGACCGTCGACAAGATTCTGTACATCAACCCCACGATGGGCACAAAGATCAAGCCGACGGCATTCTCGCTCGACAAGGAAGGCTATCAGAACGAGGGCAAGCCATTGGGCGACCACTATCCCGTGGCAGCCACGTTCCAGATTGTCTCGGACGCAACGGGCATTGAGAATGATGTAAGATGGACGACGGAAGATGGAAGAAATGTCTACGACCTGAAGGGACAGAAGGTCAGCCTGCCCAAGAACGGTATCTATATCGAACAGAATGGCGAGAAGGCTGAGAAACGTGTGTACAAATAAAAGGAAACGAATGTGAATAATAAGACATAATTAGCATCATATTATTATGAAGAAGATATCATTCCTATTATTAATATTGGTGGCCTCGGTGCTCACCAGCGCCGCTCAGGATGCCAGCTATAAGATTATCTATGACCGCGACACTGTGGTCAAGGCCCGCGTGGGAAGTTTCTCGTTGAGTTCCCGCCCCGTGCGCCGCATCATCTATGAGTACCCCTCGAAGGATGCCGACGGCAAGCCTGCTACCATCAGCGGCGTGATCATGATTCCCTCAGACATCATCGACGGCACACCCTGCGACGGCATCATGCTCTTCAACCGTGCCACATTAGGCTCACCCGACGACTGCCCCTCAACGGGTAATCAGGAGCTGATCAACGGATTGATTGCCAATCCCCTGAAGCCCAACTATATCCTCGTGATGAGCGACTTCATCGGCTACGGCTCGTCGAGCCAGTATCCCATGTTCTATCATAGCGGCGACGTGAATGCCCGCAACTCACTCGACGGTTTGTTGGCTGCCCGACAGATTCTCGACGACCAGCAGCTGCCCCAGGGCAAGTACCTCTTCAACCTCGGTTTCTCGCAAGGCGGCTCTGAGAGTCTCTATGTAGCCAAGTTGCGCGACATGGAATATAAGGACAAGGGTGTCACCTTTACCAAGACCTTCGCAGGCGGAGGCCCCACTGACTATGCCGTGGCCTACAAGGAGTATGTCACAAAAGACTGGTGCGAGGACTGCAAGGATGTGGTGATGATGCTGATCTCGACGGTGCAGAACTGCCACTTGGACATCGCATGGAAGGATCTGTTCAAGGAGCCGTTGGCATCGGGTGTGGAAGAGTTTATCAAGACAAAGAAGAAAAGCACGCTGAGTGATTACGGCGTGAGCATGGAGGACTCGCTCCACAACCTGTTACAGCCCGCCTATATGGACTTGGAGACCGAACAGGCCAAGGCGTTCATGGCAGCATTGGAGAAGATCAACCTGATGAACGGTTGGGAGCCTGATACAACACAGAAGTACTTCATCGAGCACAGCCGCCACGACAATTACGTGCCCATACAGTGTGTAAGAGCCGTCATCCCCTGGATGACGTCGAAGGGTTTCACACCGAGCATCGTGCCCGGCAAGACCAACCTGCAGACCAATACTCTCGTGTTCAAGCTCAACCACACTGCCTCGGCCATCGTCTGGCTGATACAGACCGTGGCCGCTATCCAGTTCTGGCCCGTGCTCTACTACGAGGGCGAGCAGAACCGCTATTACCACGAAGTCATGGGCGACATGGACCTGATGAAGGTGATCAAAATACTCGAAAGCTGGGGCATCGACCTGAAGAAGGTGGTCAACGAGGGCGGATTTGCCAGAAACAGAGCGAACATCTTCGACCTCATACCCAATTTCGGCGAAACCTTAGCAAAGGTAGGTCTGACCACCACCGACCTTGATGAGATGCTGGAGGACTCAGGCATCACGCTGCTCATGTTAGCAAGGGTTTACGGCTATCTGAAGTTAGGCTATGACCCCATGAATCCCGCTGGCGCTCCGGAGATGACACCGCTTGAGGAACACGTCGAGGCCCCACTCTACCTGTTGCGCAGCTACGAGCAGACCATGGCCAGCTGGTTCCAGATGGCAGGCTACGACGTGAACTACAACCTCTGGGGTAACTAAGGCTTCAGACGATGGATTCAGCAGAAAAGAAGGCGTTTAACACCGAGTTCTGGCGGTTCCTGTGGTCGAGCATCTTAGTAGCGCTGTCGGCCTGTTTAGGGAACGTGGTGGACTCGATCATCGTGGGAAACCTGATTGGCGAGGACGGTGTGAGTGCCATCAATCTGAGCAAGCCCATCACGCAGTTTATGTTCACCGTGAGCATGCTGCTGTCGACAGGTGCGGGAATGCTTGTGGGCATGGAATTGGGTAAGAAGAACTACGACCGGGCAGCCTCGATCTACACCATTTCCACCGCAGGCTGTCTCGCATTCGGCTTGCTGATGACCCTCTGCGGCCTGTTCCTCACCCACCCCATCACCGGCTGGATCTGTACCAACGAAGCGCTCTTCGGTGCCACACGCGACTACCTCTACCCGTTGCTTGTGGGTGCGCCTACCTATATGCTTTCGTGGGCGCTGGCCACGATGGTCGGTGTGGATGGCAGTCCAAGGTTAGTATCGATCGCCATCCTCATCGACAATGCCGTCAACCTGTCGTGCGACATCATCTTTATCCAACTGTTTGGATGGGGCATCGAAGGCTCATCCACCGCAACCGTTGTGGGTCATATCGTGGGCATCGCCATCATGTGCTGGCATTTCCGCTACAAGAGCGCGCATCTGAAGTTCATCGTTCAGGATTCAAAGTTCATCGTTGAACTGAAGCAGATGGTATCGCAGGGAGCACCGTTGGCGTTAGCGTCGATCAGTCTGACGGCGCTGCTGTACTGCGCCAATACGATTGTGTTGTCGTCGATGGGCAGAGCGGGTATCTTCGCCTTCTCGGTGTGCATGAACATCCTGTATATCTACAATCTCTTCCTGTCGGGCACCTGCCGTACCATCCAGTCGTTAGGCGCCATTCAGGTGGGCAAGGGCGATAACGACACGTTCCGCTTAGTGATCAGCAAGTCGTTCCGGTTCATCACCGCGGCAATGCTGATAACCTGTGCAGCCATCTGGCTCTTCCCCGAGGACATCACGAGATTCTTCGGTGCCAACGAAGCCAGCTTCATTACTGAAGGTGTAAGAGCCCTGCGCATCTTCGCCTTCAGCTTCATTCCCTTCTGCTATATCTACACGCTGATGATTGTGTATAAGCTCTATGGTCACCACCGCATGGCCCTGTTTATCTCACTGGCCCTCTCGCTGATGGTGATTCCCGTGCTGTGGCTGATGGCAAAGCTCGCCCCGGGCTATCTCTGGTACAGCTACCTGATTGCCTATGTCGTCGAGGCCCTGCTCATCGTGCTTTTCCACCGCATGAGGCATATACAGTTTGAACTGAAGAAATAAAGAAATAAGGCATTGAGGGCATAAAGAAAACCCCGCCGTTCCTGAGTTCGTTTCAGAACGGCGGGGTTTCTTATTATCCTAACGGCAATCGAACAGAATCTTCCTCCGATTATCCTTCGGCCTCACCGCGAAGTGAATCCAATACGTCGTGCCCCGCTTCTCCAAAATCAGCTCGTCGAACTCCCTTTTGGTGCCATCGGCGATATCCAGCAATATCCCTACCATCCTGATCATCTGCTCCGGGCCATAACACCTGATATCCACCGCACACCCTGTCAGGTGATTGCTTCCCTTCGCCCCTCCACACTTCTGGTTCACCTCTTCACTCCGATACCCTGACGAAATCACGATGGCCACTTCCCCTCCTGAGTAGGAGGGGTCAGGGGTGGTCTGATCCCGCGAGCTTCTGCTGTCGTTCAGACCCCCTCTTACTCCCCCTGACTCAGGGGGAGAAAATCCATCGCCATAAAGCATATTATATGCAAAGACAAAGTGAACTAAATTATTAACCATTAAAAAAGTAAAGCTTATGTTAGAACTAAACATTTCTCAAAACAGAAACGCTCAGTCGTCGGCGTACGGAAAGTACTTCGCACGCGTAGAGTACAAGAAGACCATGAGTATTGACGACATGGCTCGTCACATGGCAGAGCACAACACCCCGTTCAGCGTCGGTACGATTGCGGGTATCCTGAAGGATTTCGTGGCATGTACCCGCGAGCAGTGCCTCAACGGTAACACCGTGAAGATCGACAACCTGGCCATCTTCAAGTGCTCGGTACAGGCCAATGGTCTGGTGATGGGGCCGGACTACAAGATCGTAGGTGGTCTGGGTGGTGTGCCCAACACCAACGGTCGCACCCCCGACTACACCAAGGAGAGCTAGTATGCCATCAAGAGTGCCAAGCTCTTGGCACAGGCCACTGGTGAATTCACCCGTGAGGAGTTGAACAGCGACGCCACCTTCCGCTGGACGAAGGCCGCCAAGGACACCATCGAGGCGCTCACCAGCTCATCCGAGTCAGGTGGTAATGGTGGCGGTGGTGGTTCGCAGAGCGGCGGGTCAGACTCTGGCAACGGCGGCTCTTCGCAGGGCGGCAATGGTGGCCAGAGCCAACAGACGAGCGGCTATGCACTGACGATCAGTAAGAGTGGTAGTGGTACGGCCTCAGTGACTAAGGACGGTAATGCCGTGAATTCGGGAGCAAGCCTGAACGAGGACGACGAGGTGGAGATCAGTATTACGCCTGCTGAGGGAGAAGTGCCTACGGCGAGTGTGAATGGATCAGAGATCGAGCTGACCGAATCTGACGGTGTCTATTCCGGTAGCTTCGCAATGCCCGGGCAGGCAAGCACGCTCGTGATCAACACGGGCACTACCGGTGGCGGGGATAACCACAATCCGATTGACACGGGTAACTAATTCTCCCCCTGAGTTCTTGCGTCCCTCCGGTAGCAAGCCAGCAGAGCTGGAGCGGGGGGAGCCAGAGGGGGTCTGAGCGCATGCAGAAGCTTGCTTGCTAAAGCAGGGACGCAAGAGCAGAAGCAGAAGGTCACGCGATCAGACCACCCCTGCCCCCTCCTACTCAGGAGGGGAAATGGAATGACCTGCAAGAGCATTAAGTGAATGAATTAACCTAAAACAATTAGCGTATGAAGAAGAGGATTATTGAGGTAGCGGTGAAGGTAGTAGTAGCTGCGCTCACGGCATTTCTGACGGCGATTACAACCACGAGTTGTATGGGGTATGGGCCGATTGTGATATAATAAAAAAAGGTGGATTGCGATCTAATAAAAGAGAACGGATTGCGCTCTAAGGAGCGCTGTAAATCACAGGGGACAGGCACGCACTGTGCCATCATAGATAGCACATCGGTGCCTTTCCCCATGATTCACAAAAATCCCCGTCAGAGAGATGCTGGCGGGGATTTTTTTTCGGAGAGGACGGGCAGGGAGATGTGATAGCGGACGGCGAGGAAGCGGATGAGGCAGGTGACGATGAAGCTGGTGACAGCACAAAACTCAACCTGGAGTCCTAATTCCGCAAGGCCCCAATAGACCACACCGCCTAACACACAGGCCATCGCATAGATCTCCTTATGGAAGATGACAGGCTCGTTGTTGAGCAGCACATCGCGAATGACGCCACCCGCCGATCCCGTGATGCAGCCCATGATGATAGCCACCCAGAACGGCTGACCGAAAAGCAGACTCTTTTCTATACCAGCGATAGTGAACAGGGCGAGACCTAAGGTGTCGAACACAAACCAGGCATTCTTCAGCGGTTCCATCCACTTGCCGAAAAACACAACCGTCAGCAGCGCTACGCCCGTACATATCATATATATAGGAGTGGTCATCCAGAAAGGCGTGGTGCCTAACATGACATCGCGAATGGTACCACCACCGATGGCGACAGCGATGCCACAGACATAACCGCCAAACCAGTCGAAGTGTTTGGCCGCTGCGTGGCGGATGCCAGAGATGGCAAAGGCGAAGGTGCCTAACAGCTCAATGATATATATGATGATTTCACTTTTCATACCTCTTTCCCCAATAATTAATCATCCGCTCCACAAGCTTCTCCTCAGCTGGCGAATGCTGCCCGTGCCAAAGGCGTTCGTTGACGAGCTCATCGGGCAGGTATTGCTGAGGGGTGAAATGTCCCGGATAATCGTGAGGATACTTATAGCCGTCGTGATAGCCTAACTCCTTCATCAGTTGCGTAGGGGCATTACGAATGGGCAGCGGAACAGGCTGGTTACCCGTACGACGCACCAGGTCGAGGGCAGCATCGATGCCTAAGTAGGCGCTGTTGCTCTTGGGCGAAGTGGCTAAATAGACGGTAGCCTCCGCCAAGGGGATACGTCCCTCAGGCCAGCCGATCTTATTGACGGCATCGAAGGCGGCATTGGCCAACAGCAGGGCATTGGGATTGGCCAGGCCGATATCCTCAGCAGCAGAGATGACCAACCGGCGGGCGATGAACACAGGGTCTTCCCCACCCTCGATCATCCGAGCCAGCCAGTAGAGGGCGGCATCGGGATCGCTGCCACGAATGGACTTGATGAAAGCAGAGATGATGTCGTAGTGCATCTCGCCATCCTTGTCGTAGGCCAAGGGGTTCTGCTGAAGGCGAAGGTTTACCAGTTCATCGGTGATGACGATAGGAGAATCGGAAGACTCGGAGTTTTCGGAGTAATCGGAAGACTCAGATTCCACTACCAGCTCCAGGATATTCAGCAGCTTGCGGGCATCGCCACCGCTGAAGCGTAGCAGGGCGCCCGTTTCTTTAAGCTCGATATGCTTCTCTTTGAGGATGACATCGGTATGGATGGCACGATCGAGCAGCTGCAGCAGATCGTCTTTCTCCAGCGACTTGAGCACATAAAGCTGGCAACGGGAGAGCAACGGACGGATCACCTCGAAAGAAGGATTCTCAGTGGTGGCACCGATCAAGGTCACGATGCCACGCTCCACAGCTCCCAAGAGAGAGTCCTGCTGTGATTTGGAGAAACGGTGGATCTCGTCGATAAAGAGGATGGGCGACGCCTCGTTGAAGAAGCGGCCCTTCTGCGCCTTCTCGATCACCTCGCGCACATCCTTCACGCCACTGGTCACCGCAGAGAGCGTATAGAAAGGCGTTTCGAGCTTGTGAGCAATGATCTGCGCCAACGTGGTCTTGCCCACTCCCGGAGGTCCCCAGAGGATAAACGATGAGATACGCCCTGCGTCGATCATCTTCCGCAGGACGGCCCCCTCGCCTACCAAATGCTGCTGCCCGATATAGTCGTCGAGCGTACGAGGACGGAGTCTTTCAGCCAGTGGTTGTGACATGATTTTAGGTGCAAAGGTACACTAAAATGCGAAAAGAACAAAAAAAATGGCCAAATATTTGTGAATAATAAATAAAGTTTATACATTTGCAGAAAATTAGCAAAATACGTAAAATATGGCAAAAACAAAACAGCAAACTGAGGACACGAATGTCGTGTCATTAAAGACACTTACCAAAAGCTCTGTATGGGATGTTCAGGAGAACGATGTATTCCGTATGCTTGACTCCGGTGTGAAGGATGCGGATATCCGTGAGAACCTGCGCCACTACATAGACCTGATCCGCAGCGCCTTTGAGATCATCGACATCAAGGAAGACGTGGCCAACGTGAAGAAAGCCTACGAGAAGAAGGGCTACAAGGTCTTCACGCTGAAGATCGAGGACAAGAAGCTCTCTTGGGGTATCAAGAAGAAGCCCATCCTTCGCGTGACCGACCTGACCTACGAGAATATCCGCCACATCTCTGCCAACAAGCTGTTGGAGGTGATTGAGCGCAACTTCGGAGGCGGATGGGATTCACTCGCACAGTCGGTACAGGATATCATCCTGAACGGTTTCGACATCTCTACCACCACCCTGCCCAAGGACCGTCTGCACAAGAAGGGCGGTATGTATGAGAAGAAGGTGGCCGACGGTTTCGAGGTGCTGGAGATTCCGAAGGGCAACTGGGTAGAGGCTATCTTTGCCAAGCTTAAGCCCGAGCCGGAGAAGCTCAAGATGAAGTTCGGATCTGAGGAAGAAGAGGAACTCGACGACGACGAGGACTTCGAGGTACAGGATGACTACAAGAACCACGACGACGAGGACGACACCGTGGAGGATCCCGACGATGACCAGATCACCGAGGACAACTACTCGACTATGATGGACTTAGGCGAAGAGGATCCCGACGACGAGGCAGCACAGCTCTCGGATTATGTAGACGAATAAACATCAACATTTTAAACCACAATTAATTCAACACAAACATGAACATTCCATCCGTATTCTGGCTCGTGCCCATCGCATCGGTCGTGGCATTGGGCATGGCGTACACCTTCTTCCGTCAGATGATGGCGGCCGACGAGGGTACGCCCCGCATGAAAGAGATTGCTCTCTACGTTCGTAATGGCGCTATGGCTTACCTCAAGCAGCAGTACAAGGTTGTAGGTATCGTATTCGTGGTGCTCTGCGCCCTTTTCGCTTTCATGGCCTATGGCCTGAACGTACAGAACCCCTGGGTTCCATTCGCATTCCTGACTGGCGGTTTCTTCTCCGGTCTGGCAGGTTTCTTTGGCATGAAGACCGCTACCTACGCCTCTGCCCGTACGGCCAATGCCGCCCGTGAGAGTCTCGATGCAGGTCTGAAGATTGCCTTCCGCTCGGGTGCTGTGATGGGACTCACCGTTGTGGGTCTCGGACTGCTCGACATCGCCATCTGGTTCGTGGTACTGAACCATTTCGACCAGGACGGTCTCATTTCCATCACCACCACCATGCTGACTTTCGGTATGGGTGCTTCTACACAGGCTCTCTTCGCCCGTGTGGGTGGTGGTATCTACACGAAGGCAGCCGACGTGGGTGCCGACATCGTGGGTAAGGTGGAGGCCGATATTCCTGAGGACGACCCCCGCAACCCCGCTACCATTGCCGATAACGTGGGTGATAACGTAGGCGACGTGGCCGGTATGGGTGCCGACCTCTACGAGAGCTACTGCGGCTCTGTATTGTCGACCGCAGCCCTTGGTGCAGCTGCCTTCGGTGTGGCTGGTCTCGATATCCAACTCAAGGCTGTGATTGCCCCGATGCTGATTGCCGCTGTGGGCGTGTTCCTCTCACTGTTAGGCATCTTCCTGGTTCGTACCAAGGAAGGCGCTACGATGAAGGATCTGCTCCGCTCGCTCTCTCTCGGTACGAACGTGAGCGCTGTGCTCATCGCCATCGCCACCTTCGGAATCCTTTATTTCTTAGGAATCGAGAACTGGTTAGGTCTCTCCTTCTCTGTGATCTCCGGTCTGGCAGCAGGCGTGATCATCGGACAGGCAACAGAATACTACACCTCTCACTCGTACAAGCCCACCCAGAAGATCTCTGAGGCAGGACAGACGGGTGCCGCTACTGTGATCATCAAGGGTATCGGTACAGGTATGATTTCCACCTGTATACCTGTGATCACCATCGGTGTGGCCATCATGCTCAGCTACCTCTGTGCCAATGGCTTCGACCTCTCCATGACGTCTGAGAGCCTGTCGCACGGTCTCTATGGTATCGGTATTGCTGCCGTCGGTATGCTCTCTACGCTGGGTATCACCTTGGCTACGGATGCCTACGGACCTATCGCCGACAATGCCGGTGGTAATGCAGAAATGTCGCAGTTGGGCGAAGAGGTGCGTCATCGTACGGATGCCCTCGACGCATTAGGCAACACCACCGCTGCTACGGGTAAGGGCTTCGCCATCGGTTCTGCTGCCCTCACCGCACTCGCACTGCTCGCCTCTTATATCGAGGAGATCAAGATTGCGATGACCCGTGCTGACGTGATGATGCAGAATGTGAAAGGCGACCTTATCTCGGCTGCCGATGCCAATATCCCTGATTTCATGAACTACTTCCAGGTGAACCTGATGAACCCGAAGGTGCTTGTCGGTGCGTTCATCGGTGCGATGGCCGCCTTCCTGTTCTGTGGTATGACCATGGAAGCTGTAGGCCGCGCTGCTGAGAAGATGGTGCAGGAGGTACGTCGTCAGTTCAAGGAGATTGCCGGTATTCTCGAAGGAACAGGCACGCCCGACTATGGCCGTTGCGTAGAGATCTCTACCCGTGCAGCCCAGCACGAGATGATCATCCCGTCGGTATTGGCCATCATCATCCCCATCATTGTGGGATGCGTGCTCGGTGTAGCTGGTGTCTTAGGACTCTTGGTAGGTGGTCTGGCTGGTGGCTTCACACTGGCTGTGTTCATGGCCAATGCAGGTGGCGCCTGGGACAATGCCAAGAAGAATATCGAGGAGGGTGCCTTCGGAGGCAAGGGCTCGTTTGCCCATAAGGCCTGTATCGTGGGTGACACCGTTGGTGATCCCTTCAAGGACACGTCTGGTCCTTCGCTCAATATCCTCATCAAGCTGATGTCGATGGTGAGCATCGTGATGGCAGGACTCACAGTCGCCTTCATGTAAACCGAAAAATAATTAGCCGCTGAAGATTTTTCAGCGGCTAATTGTTTGTAGTCTATCGATGCCCTTTTCCGTACAGAGCCCTCGTAGCAATACCAGGGGCATTCCCCTGAAGATTTCCTTAATGCTATACTTGTTATAAAGTCGTTCCTGCTGGATATAGCGGCCTAATGCATCGAACAGGAGTGCTGCCAGTTCGTAGTTGATGTCGTCGCGGAAATAGCCTTCCTGAACGCCACGCTCAAAGAACTGTATCATATCTTCACGCGACTTCTTCTGTTCACGGGTCAGGTAACGAAGCACACGCGGATACATCACGAGATCGTCATAGAACAGCGGATTGGTGGCATTCGCCTCCTCCACCCTGATGTGATACACTTTCAGCAGGATCTCCATCAGGTCTTTTTCCTTACCCATCTCCATGAACTGTGCCTTACGACTCTCACGGACAGCCTTCAGTCCCTCATAGAGCAGTTCTTCCTTTGTGCCATAGATTTCGTACATAGTGCGCTTCGAGATGGCGAGGCTCTCTGCGATATCGTCCATCTTCACCGCACGGATGCCTTTCTCGATGAAAGCCTTCATCGCAGCCTTGAGAATCACCTCGCGCAAACCTTTCTTATAAGGTGTAATTGGTTTCTTTTCTTGCATATTTTTGCAGATTTGGCTACAAAGATACAAAAAAAGAATGAAAAGTGCCAAATGATGCATGAAAAGAAAAAAATATTTTGTAATTTTGCGGGCGATTTGCAAAAATACTCATAATAAAGGATAATAATACACTTTTTTAATAGCAACACAAATATGGTAAAGATTTCAAAAGAGGCCGCCCTCGAATATCACCAGAGTGGCAGACCCGGTAAGATTGAAGTAAAGCCGACGAAGGCATACAGAACACAAACAGACTTAAGTTTAGCATACTCCCCGGGCGTGGCTTTCCCATGCCTTGAGATTCAAGATGATCCCAACAATGCTTATAAGTATACCGACAAGGGCAACCTGGTGGCCGTCATCTCCAACGGTACCGCTGTCTTAGGATTAGGCGATATCGGTGCCATGAGCGGTAAGCCCGTGATGGAGGGTAAGGGTCTGCTCTTCAAGATCTACGGTGGCATCGACGTCTTCGACATCGAGGTGGCTGAGAAAGACCCCGAGAAGTTCTGCGAGGCTGTGGAGCGCATTGCCCCCACCTTCGGAGGCATCAACCTCGAGGATATCAAGGCCCCTGAGTGTTTCTATATTGAGGAGCGTCTGAAGAAGACCCTCGACATTCCCGTGATGCACGACGACCAGCACGGTACTGCCATCATCTCCGCAGCAGGTCTGAAGAATGCGATGGAGGTGATCGGCAAGGACATCAAGAAGGTAAAGATCGTGGTGAACGGTGCCGGTGCTGCAGCCATCTCCTGCACCAAGCTCTATATGGCCATTGGTGCCCAGAAGGAGAACATCGTGATGCTCGACTCCAAGGGTGTCATCTCCATCGAGCGTCAGGACCTCAACGAGCAGAAGAAGTTCTTTGCCACCTCGCGCACCGATATCCACACACTGGCAGAGGCCGTGAAGGATGCCGATGTGTTCGTAGGCCTCTCCAAGGGTAATGTGCTCTCGAAGGAGATGGTACGTACGATGGCCAAGGATCCCGTGATTTTCGCACTGGCCAATCCCGTGCCTGAGATTTCCTATGAGGATGCAATGGATGCCCGTCCTGACGTGCTCATGTCTACGGGTCGTACCGACTATCCCAACCAGATCAATAATGTGATTGGCTTCCCCTATATCTTCCGTGGTGCCCTCGACGTTCACGCCACCGCCATCAACGAGGAGATGAAGCTCGCAGCCGTTCACGCCATCGCCGACTTAGCCAAGCAGCCCGTGCCTGATGTGGTCAACGATGTGTATCATGTGAACAACCTCACCTTTGGACGCGACTACTTTATTCCGAAGCCCGTCGACCCCCGCCTCATTACCGAGGTATCCTCTGCCGTTGCCAAAGCCGCCATCGAGAGTGGTGTAGCCCGCAAGGAAATCACTGATTGGGATGAATACAAGGATTCGCTCAGCGTGCTCTTAGGTCAGGAGACCAAACTCACGCAGAAGCTCTATGCCACTGCCGCTGCCCATCCGCAGCGCGTGGTCTTTGCCGAGGCCGTTCACCCCACCATGCTGAAGGCTGCTGTTCAGGCCAAGGCCGAGGGCATCTGTTATCCCGTACTGTTAGGTAACGATGAGGTAATCACCAAGTTAGCAAAAAGTCTTGATCTTTCACTTGAAGGCATCGAGATTGTCAATCTGCGCCATCCGTCAGAGCAGGAGCGTCGTGAGCGTTATGCCCGCATCCTCACCGAGAAGCGCCAGCGCGATGGCTACACCTTCCAGGAGGCCAACGATAAGATGTTCGAGCGCAACTACTTCGGTATGATGATGGTAGAGACGGGCGAGGCAGACGCCTTCATCACCGGTCTCTACACCAAATACTCGAATACCATCAAGGTTGTCAATGAGGTGATCGGTATCCGTCCTGAATACCAGCACTTCGGTGCCATGCACATCATCAACTCTCCCAAGGGCACCTATTACATCGCTGATACCTTAGTGAACGAGAACCCTGATACCGACACCCTCGTCGACATCGCCAAGCTCGCAGCCACTGCCGTACGTTTCTTCAATGAGAAGCCCGTCATCGGTATGATGAGCCATTCCAACTTCGGTTCCTCTACCAGTGCAGGTGCCAAGAAGGTGAAGCGTGCTGTCGAGCAGATGCAGGAGATGTATCCCGACCTGCCCATCGATGGTGAGATGCAGTTGGATTGCGCCCTCGACAACGAGCTGCGCGACGAGCAGTATCCCTTCACACGTCTCAAGGGCAAGAAGGTCAATACCCTCATCTTCCCCAACCTCACCTCTGCTCGCTCCTCTTATAAGATGCTGCAGATGCTGGGTTCCGATGCGGAAATCATTGGTCCGATACAGATGGGATTGAACAAGGCCATCCACTTTATCGACTTCGGTGCCTCCGTGCGCGACGTGGTAAACATCGTTGCTGTCGCCACCATCGACGCATACGTCGATAAGATCAAAAGCAAGCTTACAGCACTCGGTAAATAAGTCCGATTGTTAATATATCTTAACTCTTTAGACGCAGTTTTTACTTTCGGGTAGAGACTGCGTCAAATCGTTATAGGTGTACGAATAACAACTTTATCAACAATATCAACTTAATAAATTAACTTATGAAAAAATTGATTCTTTCGATGCTGGCTTTCACAAGCCTGACAGCATTCGCTCAGTTTGGTGCCCCCAGACAGAACCCCATCGTTCCTTCAGCACAGGCAGAGGCTGAGGATTTCAAGCCCGCTTCCAGCAACCAGGAAAACAAGCAGTTCCCCGCCATCAACTCAAAGCGCCAGGTGCGTGCGCAGATCTCTGCACCTAAGGCTACGTTCGTAGGCCTCGACATCGCCGGTAAGATCTATGAGATGACCAAGGATGAGAACGGTGTATGGACAGGTACTTCAGAGCCTCAGGATGAAGGCTTCCACTACTATCAGCTCAATATCGACGGTGCTAACGTGCCCGATCCTAACAGTCTGTACTACTATGGTGCCAGCCGTTGGGGAAGTGGTATCGAAGTTCCTTCCGACGACCAGGATTTCTGGCAGGTGAAGAATGTGCCTCAGGGCTCTGTCAGCGAGGTATTCTATTGGTCTACCTATACCGAGCAGATGCGTCGCTGCCATGTCTATCTGCCTCATGAGTATTTCACCAATCCCACCAAGAAATTCCCCGTTCTGTATCTGCAGCACGGTATGGGTGAGAACGAATACGGCTGGGCTGAGCAGGGTCACACCGCTCAGATTCTGGACAACCTGATTGCCGAGGGTAAGGCTGTTCCTTGCATCATCGTAATGGATAATGGTCTGAACACACGCCGTCCTGGCGAGGCTGGAGGCTTTGGCGGTTTCGGTGGTCCGCGTCCTCAGGGTGCTCAGGGTGCGCCTCAGGGTCCACGCCCACAGGGTGCTCCTGCTCAGGGAGGTCAGCGTCCGCAGGGTGCTCCCGGACAGGGTGGCCAGCGTCGTGGCGGTTTCGGTGGCTTCGGTGGTTTCTCCGAGGGCTTCAAGAATGTGCTCTTCAATGATATCATCCCAATGGTTGAGAAGAACTACCGCGTGATTGCCGATCCTCAGCATCGTGCATACGCAGGTCTGTCAATGGGTGGCATGCAAGCTCGTGAGATCACTCTTGCCAATCCCGAGAAGTTCGCATACGTAGGTTCATTCAGCAGCGGTGCATGGAGTGTCGACCAGGTGAAGGGTTCTGAAGGTTTCGCCAAGAACGTGAAGCTGCTCTTCATGAGCGGTGGTGGCAAGGAGAACATGGGTTGTGTAGAGGCTGCCAAGAATATCAAGGAGCAGGTCGGTATGAACGCTGTCGGTTACGAATCACCTGGCACTGCCCACGAGTGGCACACCTGGCGTCGCAGCCTGTATCAGTTTGCTCAGCTGATTTTCAAATAAGAATCCACATACCACATACTAATATACTATTTATCAACCGAGGGGCGGTGTTTGCCAGATGGCAGATGCTGCCTCTTTTCGTTTTGGCACGGTATTTGCTTGCTCAATTGTAAAATAGTCCAATTGTAAATTGTCAAATTGTAAATATATAAACTATGCAAAAAGGTAATATTGGTGTGACGACTGAGAACATATTTCCGGTCATCAAAAAGTTTCTTTATAGTGATCACGAGATCTTCCTCCGTGAGATGGTTTCCAATGCAGTAGATGCCACGCAGAAAATGAAGACCCTGCAGGAAAAGGGCGACTTCAAGGGCGACTTAGGCGACCTCACCGTGCGTGTGAATTTCGATGCCGATAAAGGCACTATCACCATCAGCGACCGCGGTATTGGTATGACTGAGGAAGAGATTGACAAGTACATCAACCAGATTGCCTTCTCGGGCGTTACCGATTTCCTCGAGAAGTACAAGGACAATGCCAACAACATCATCGGCCACTTCGGTCTCGGTTTCTACTCCTCGTTCATGGTGTCGAAGAAGGTAGAGATCATCACCAAGTCATGGAAGGAAGGCTCGAAGGCTGTGAAGTGGAGCTGCGATGGCTCACCTGCCTACGAGATCGACGATGCTGAGCGCGAGGACCGTGGCTCTGACATCATCCTCTACATCGACGACGACTGCAAGGAGTTCCTCGACAAGTACAAGCTCGAGGGTCTGCTCCAGAAGTACTGCAAGTTCATGGCAGTGCCCATCGCCTTCGGTAAAAAGCAGGAATGGTCGAAGGAAGAGAGCAAGATGGTGGATACCGCTGAGGATAACATCATCAACAATGTAGAACCGCTCTGGACCAAGGCGCCCTCAACGCTCAAGGACGAGGATTACAAGTCGTTCTATCGCACCCTCTACCCCATGAGCGACGAGCCACTGTTCTGGATCCACCTCAACGTCGACTACCCCTTCAACCTCACGGGTATCCTCTACTTCCCAAAGATCAAGTCAAACATCGAGCTGCAGAAGAATAAGATCCAGCTCTACTGCAACCAGGTATTCGTAACCGATCAGGTAGAGGGCATCGTGCCTGAGTTCCTCACCCTACTCCACGGTGTGATCGACTCTCCCGATATCCCCCTGAACGTCAGCCGTTCCTATCTCCAGAGCGACCGCGAGGTGAAAAAGATCTCCACCTATATCACCAAGAAAGTAGCCGACCGTCTGAAAGCAATCTTCGTTGAGAACCGCAAGGAGTACGAGGAGAAATGGGATGACCTGAAGCTCTTCATCAACTACGGCATCCTTTCCGAGGAAGGCTTCTACGACCGCGCCAAGGACTTCGCCCTGATGAAGGACACTGAGGGCAAGTATTTCACCTTCGACGAATACAAGACCCTCATCGAGGCCAATCAGAAAGATAAGGACGATATGCTCGTCTACCTCTACGCCACCGATAAGGAAGAGCAGTACAGCTACATCAAGGCTGCTCAGGACAAGGGCTACAGCGTGCTGCTGCTCGACGGCCAGCTCGACGTGCCCACCATCCAGACCTTGGAGCAGAAGTTCGAGAAGAGCCGCTTCACACGCGTCGACAGCGACATCATCGACCGTCTTATCGTGAAGAGCGACGCCCCGAAGTCGAACCTCTCAGAAGAAGAGAGTGACAATTTGTCAGCCGTGTTCCGCACACAGTTGCCAAAGCTCGACAAGACCGAGTTCATGGTACAGGTGGATGCCCTCGGTGCTGAGGCACGTCCGGTGGTCATCACCCAGAACGAATATATGCGTCGTATGAAGGATATGAGCAAGTTCCAGGCAGGCATGGGCTTCTATGGTCAGATGCCTGATAGCTTCAACCTCGTGCTCAACTCTGACCATCCTTTGGTGAAGAAGGTACTCGACGACTCTCAGGCTGCCACAGCCGAGGCCCTGAAGCCGATTCTCTCCGAGCTCAAGGGTCAGGAGGCCCGTCTGGCTGCCATCCGTCAGGCTCAGGACAAGAAGAAATACGACGAGATTACCCAAGAAGAGAAAGACCAAAAGGCTGAGGCAGAGAAAGCCGTACAGGCCGAGAAGGACAAGAAGACGGCTGTCATCGCCGACTATGCCAAGTCTAACTCCATCGTCCACCAGCTCATCGACCTGGCCCTCCTTCAGAACGGCATGCTCAAGGGCGAGGCCCTCGACCGCTTCCTCAAGCGCTCCGTCGACCTCATCAAATAAACTATTATTAATCCCTCGCCCGAATGAGCGAGGGATTTCTTTTTACTTACAGTCGAACAGAATCTTCCTCCTATTATCCTTCGGCCTCACCGCGAAGTGAATCCAATACGTCGTGCCCCGCTTCTCCAGAATAAGCTCGTCGAACTCCCTTTTGGTTCCATCGGCGATGTCCAGCAATATCCCCGCCATCCTAATCATGTGTTCCGGACCATAACACCTGATATCCACCGCACAACCTGTCAGATGATTGCTTCCCTTCGCTCCACCGCACTTCATATTCACCTCCTCACTCCGATACCCTGACGAAATCACGATGGGCACTTCCCCTCCTGAGTAGGAGGGGTGTCCGCAGGACGGGGTGGTCTGATCCCGCGAACTTCTGCTGTCGTTCAGACCCCCTCTTACTCCCCCTGACTCAGGGGGAGAAAATCCATCGCCATAAAGCATATTATACGAATACCTCAGATCCTCCAACCAATTCTCACACAAATTCTTCAGATTCTCAATCGCCACACGGCTTGGGATATTCCCATCCAGCGTATGATAACTTGTCTTGCAAAGCTCTCCCAATGTAAAGTGCTCAGACAATTTCATCTTCTCATTGATACTTACTACATTCATAACTTAAAATACTTAATGATACATGATACATTGATACATTCACAATACACTTACAACCTTTTTATACTTCCCCTTTGATATTCTTTCAGCGGTGCCCTCCTTGACGAATCGTGAAATAACCACTCTCGAATAATCGTAGTCAGTGCCAAATGCTTTCATCACGTCATCCACCGTAAACGACTCCGGCAGTCTGTTGTAAGCCATTCTGGTCTTGCTATGCTTGTTCCCCACATTGGCAGCCTCATCACGCTCCTTATTATTGTAATAGGTACGCGCATACTCCCCGAAGAAATAGTGCTGGCACCCATACTGGATATCCATGATCAGCTCCGACAGCTTACGATCCGTGTCATCAATGGGCAGCGTATGGTCTTTCTGCCACTGCTCCCAATGACGCATCAGGATAAAGGGCGCAGCCACATTGACACCGTAGTAGCTCACACGCAGGGAGAGCATGAAGTCGGCATTATCCTCATTCAACTCCGATATCAGGAAATGATCGCGTGTCCACTCCCAGGTCGTCTCAACGATAGGCCATACAGGCAGCTCGCCACTTACCTTATCCAACCGGTACGCCCACGTCTTCAGCATCTCATCACCTTCATAGTCCGTACGAGTGTATTTGCAGCAATCCACCATCTTCCGGTTGGGCATGAATGGGATACAGGCCAATCGCGTGGAAAGGCCGCTGCCGAAGTTATTCATCGTCACCTTCTTATGCAGCGCCATCGGGGTACCTGTAAACACATAGTTCCAGAATACATCGAAGGGGCCAGTCACCGAGTCCACATTCTTGTACTGCTGCGAATCCTCCTCATTGTGGAAGGCTTTCAGTTCCATGGTGCTCTTGTCTATCCACTGACCACCCTTGGCTGCGGCGGTACTCGAATCCAGCTCCGCATCGAAAGTCAGCATGTGAAGGTGGATCTCCTTATCGCCTACCACGTCCAATGCGCTGTTCATATCCTCGATAAACACACCGTTGGCCGTTCTTGCACCGTGACAGCGCACAATCACCTCCGGCTGGTTCAGTGGTTCCTTCTTCTGCTCCTTCGTACTCGACTGACGGGCTTTCAGTTTCTTCTTATAGCGGTTGATGGCATCGTTGCTCATCTTGTCACTGCTGATAATCGGGGCTGCCAGCAACTTATACAGCCGACCTGCAAACGACTTACCGCTACCTGGGTCACCGATGATGTAGACGCAGTAGTTCAACCGTCGCTCCTTGCCAGGCTCGTAATAGTGGAACCACCAGCAGCGGGTCATATCCGTACCTAAGAAGGCGGCACTTGTAAACAGGGCAGCCGGATAGGAAGCAGGCTTCAACCCTCGGCAGATCTCCCGCAGACAGGGATACACATCAAACAGCTTCTCAATCTCCAACCCCCATTCCAATAGCAGAGTTTCTATTTCCCCTCCTGAGTAGGAGGGGTGTCCGCAGGACGGGGTGGTCTGATCGACAGCAGAAGTTCGCGCGTTCAGACCCCCTCTAACTCCCCCTGACTCAGGGGGAGAAATAATTACCTCATACGCTTGCCCGCAAACCTTCTCTACTGCCTCTTGCATGGCTTTCGACGGCTTTACATTCGCTCCATACTTCTTTTCTTTCTGCGCCACGCACTCCGCTGCTGATTCCACTGTCTGCGCCACGTTCTCATCGCGTTCTTTGACGATTTCCTTGACCCATTCCTGTGCTGCCACGATACGCAATACCAGCTTGGCATCACCGTCAAGCATGAGCAAGAGGTCTGTGGCAAGCTTGAGACTCTCCTTGTGCCGGTTGTGGTCGTCAGCGCAAGGCAGCTTAGCAGCATAACGGGCATCAATAATCTTTTGTACATCATAGCCATGCCATTTTATTGTTGAGGAGTCAGGAGCCGGGGAGTCAGGAGTCTGTAGATTACCTTGTGCCAGTACATCTCTACTGGCTCCTGTCTCCTGACTCCTTACTCCTTTACTATTCCCAGCCCGATAAACAGGCTCATACTGATTAATAAATGCTTCATCCGGTTCATCTTCATACATTTCCTTTAAATTGTCAAACAAGAAATTCTCTTCCGAGGTGAGGAAATAGCCTCTGCTGGCATCCTTGCAGCTCTCGTCAGGCTCCACACCCAGCTTCTCACACATCCACATCTGGTTGTCGATAAGGTTACCTCTTGACACATCGCAGCGGAACACCACTCTCAGCCCATTACCCCTCGGGGTAATATAGATAAGATAGATCTTCAGCGCCTTGAAGTCCAGATTCTGCTGCCAGCCCTCAAAGATCGCTTTGGGGTCTTTCACGCCGTCGATGTCGATGGCCACGATACCTGACAGACGAACGAACTTCTGCTTGCGCCAGGGGCCTTTCTTCATCTTCCCCGTCTTCTTGTCCTTCACCTCCGACTCGTCATAGCCTCGGGCACAGAAGTTGATGAAGGGATGTTCACCCTTCTCATATTCCGCAAACAGCAGCAGCTTCTCATCTTCAGTCCTGTTCTGGAAAGCCGCCCCCTTCTCCTTCGTCTGTTCCTTACAGAACTTCATGTACCTTTTGGAAAACCATTCAGGCATCGACAAGGGCGTTTCCTCGGCATACCTGATGGCCAGTCGGCAGCAGTCTGACAGCAGCTTCGTCTCGGCATCGGCAGCCAGTGCCCTGAGCTTAACCTCAGGGCAGGCCTCCGAATAGACCACGGTTTTCTTCTTCTGATAACAGATTTCCATAGTCTAAAATTTTGTTGAATCAATAACCTTGTTTACTTCAGCAGCTAAGGCGAAGAGTTTCGAAGTCATTCGCTCCTTGGGCATTTTAGAGTCGATGGTTATCAGTGCCAGCAGCTGGCCGTTCTTCTTCTGATGCCAAATCTTCAGGCCATCCTGCTCCACCAGCGTCTTTGACTTTGGCTGTTCCGGCTCACCCTTCATCAGATCCTTGGTGAGGATGTTCAGCTGCTCAAAGAGTTCTGCGGCAGGATCCAGACAACCCTTCTCCACCTTCAGGTGAGCCACGATCGACTGCTGTTTTTCGCCGGTAGTCTCATAGATCATGGCATCGCCACGCTTCTTCATCACGTTCTTTTTCCAACCACTACCCTCTTCGGGCATACGAAATTCAAAACTGTGGTCGTCATACAGGGTGCCGTTTCCTTTTCCCTGCCAGACCTTCTTACGCTTGCTCTTGGCAACCTGGTCTGCACCATCTTTCTTCTCCACTTCATCGACGCTAACTGCGCCAGTGATCTGTCCTTGCTCATTCTTACTCATAGTTTAAAGGGGTTTGTTATTAATGGTTTCAATCATTGTCTCATAGAGTGCCAGACTCTGTGGCAGCACCTGAGGAATATCCATACGGTTAGGCTTCAGCACCGTGTTCAGCTGCTGGTAGGCGTCCCAGTATGAAATCGGCTCGTCATGGCGCATCAGCGCAATAAGCTGTTCAGAAGTCTCATTAATCTGAGAAGAGTTCAGTGGGTACGGATTGCTGACATGCAGCAGTTCATTTGGAGAGTCATGCAGGATGCGTTTCTCCACGAGGACGCCAATCAGCCTCAGCATGGCATCACGGTCCATCTGTGCAGACTTCATCTGCGCCATCCTCTCACGGCGGATCTTCTGATACGGCTCATAATCCCCAGCCCACTGCTCAGCCCTGGCCAATACCATTTCCATAGAATACTTGTCCTTGCGGCTCTGACCGCTGTAGCAGGTATAATTTGAAACCACATCCTGCGCCCCGAGGATGGTCTGGTTATGACACACCTTCACCATAGGCCCGATACCGAGCTGGACACCCTTCTGATGATAGGCCACAGCAAGACAGGTCACAATGTTATCGGTCTCATCACAGCGGATTTCAATGTTTGCATACACACGTCTCAGCAGATGTGCCTCGATGGCCCTTTCACCATACTTCTCCTCCAACTGCGGGAGAATGGTCACACCCGGACGTTTCGAGTCACGGTTGGCAGCGGCGAAAATCTCCTGAATCATCGGCTTCAGACCATGCTTCTCAAACAAATTCAGCACCTCCCGGATAAGGGCGAAGTGATAGATACCTCCTACGGGATCGCCCGTGGGCAGATTCTCATGATAGCTCCTTTCAAGCTCTTCGAGCGTCAGCACCTGTACTGGCTTCTCGGCAAAATTCAAAGTTCTTTCTTCCATAATTATTCACTATTCACTTTTCACTATTCACTATTAACTGATCCTCTCAAAAATCCCGTACTTCTGCATCAGGCTAACCATCAGCGAATGGCTGGGCAGCGTGATGGCATCCTCATCAATCTTCTCGCAGATCAGCTTGAAGTGCCAAGCCTCCACGTCACGGTTGAACTTGGCCTTCTTACCGAAGATCAGATAACAGAGCAGCGCGTTCATCATCCGCGTCTGTTGCAAGTTATCGTAGAACCGGAGCATACGCTTCACACGACCGGCATTCAGAGGCGTAAGGAATCGGAACAGGAAGTCCTTCATCATCTGACAACAGTTCTCGGTAGCCTCCAGATCTCTCTGCCGCACTTCCAAGGCATCATCAAGGTCTGCCTGTGCCTGAGCCAGCTTCCTACGGCAATGAGTCAACTCTGCCTTCACATCAGTACACTCCTTACGCTTCTCTGCAAGGGCGTTGTCTGAAACAATCTCCACCAACAGCAGACGCTCAATCTCAGCAATCAGTTGTTTGCGGGTCAACTTCTCATAGTCGGTCACCACACTCTTCTCTTTGTTTTCAATGTTTTCTTGTGCCATACATTTCTTATCTTTTTAATTCAACATTTTGTTTGTTTTTGGAATTCCGAGTGCAAAATTACGAGGTATTATAAGCGATTGCAATTTCTATCATACCCAAACTTCATACCTCCGCAAACAACTGAAATCAAGCAGATTACGAGAATCAGGTATGATAGAGATTTGTTAGTATCGTAAAATCATTTTATCATACCCCTATCAATCCCTCGAAAGGATTATAGGGTTTTACCTTCAGTTCTGCCACGTTCAGCCTCATCCAATCATAAAGGGTACCGCTCTTTGACGTCTGAAACTGCTTGATATAGTATTCCGCAGAACATGCACTTACCGATTTCATTTTCTCACTGAGCACCTTTGCCAGTTTCTTTCTGGATACATCAGACTTGAAGATGCAGTCACAGTCCAGAGCTGCTATGATCTCACAGAGATATTTGTTGCGCGTCTTCATACTGCACAACTTCGATTGAGCCTCCTCCTTGGTGCTCTCGTCATCCAACAATTTCCAGATGACATCCCCCAACAAGCCGTCCCTGATGCCAGACTTTAACAGAGGCTGACAGACATTGATAATCTCAATGCACTCCTTCCGCGTTCTATCCAGCTGGTGCTCTTCATAGTCCTTCAGATAAGGAGCCAACTGTGGTTTTATCACAGCCATATCCTCATGTATCAGATCCAAGATGGCTTCGAAATAGTAAAACGCCCTGAATCCCTCATCCGAGATAGCGTTAAAATGCTTCTGCACATATTTATTCCACCTGTCATAGCGCAGTGTCAGCAGCTCGTTCTTGGGCCCTGTCCAACTGACGAAATACGAGAGCTTGGCACATGCCACGTCCATATTATAATTGAAGAGCGTATCTACCTCTAACGAGTCATCATCAATCACCACCGATCGTTCCTTCACCTCACGTCCTGTCGGTGAGGGTGCTAATTCCATTATGCCGGAATTCAGAAAACCAACGATCTCGCTACTGATCTTATCCACCAGTTGCTGATACGTGAAATCCTCATGCTCATCCTTCCATTCTAAATAATCCGACTCTGCCTGAAGGCGTGCCTCTTCGCGATAACTGTTTTCGTCATTTACCTGTTTCATTTTCTTCCGATTTTTGTGAGACGTTGTGGTCGGCGTCCGGACTTCCCTCATGAGACCTCACAAATCTCGGATTCAACATAAATCATATCGGGGGACAAAATTACAGCATACGACTGAACGACGTGCAAAAAAAATCTGGTCATTTCTGAACGACCAGAAATGACCAGAAATCAACATGTTTTTTGTTATTATCTGTGGCGGATCATCTGCCTGAAATCATCAACCAATGCCAGGAACTGCGGATCATCGCCATATTTATCCTTTGTCGGGTCAGTATAATCGCTGAGCGATGTCTTCGAGGCCAACTTCATACCGAATTCCGAAATAAACTCTGCCCAGGTGGGACGTCGGATAGCACCTGCCTCTATTGCAGCACGCAAGGGCATCAGCACGTCCCGAGGCTTGAGCTTGCCTTTCATCAGTACATGAAGGCGAGAGATCACCTTGTCTGCACATTCCGGACTGAATGCCAGTTTCTTGAAATCCTCCGACTCCACACGTCCAGCTTCCATCAGCTTCCTTTCCTGTTCGATACTCTCCACAATGTGCTCTATAGAATCCTTGGGCGCACGTCGTAAATGCTGCTTCAGCCTCCCGCAGAATCTCACAGACTTGCTGCCATCAAGCTTGAAGGCGTGATATTTCTTGTTGGCAGGAACCAGCCATTGTTCGCCGTTCTCAGCCACATAATAGGTCTTCAGCATCTTTCTGCCATCGATCTCCGCCAATACAATGTCACGGCTTTCATATACCGGTGGCGTCTCTATCACCAATAAATCACCCGTCATGATATCCTTATCTATCATGGAGTCTCCCTCTGCACGCGTACAATATGTTCCATAGGGCCCTACCACTTCGTCGGGCATCAATATCATGACAGGAGTTACATCGCCATGATCTTTCGGATCTCCGCAAGCTACCGACGTGTCAAAGAAAGGCACTGGCGTATTAAACACCATACCCTCCAAGTCAGCCTCGCACAGCAAGGGTGCCATATACTTATTTCTTAGCAACGGTTCCTCCATGATAAGGTTCTTAGCGATTCCTATTCAAACGGCTGCAAAGATACGAAAAGAAATTGGATCATCCAAATGTCAATCCACTCTTTTTCTGTTAAATAATCCTTTCTTGCACAAACCAGAGAAAGTGTGCATATATAATGCTGACATCCTCCACACAATTCTACGAAATTTGCAAATATCTGCGTAATTATTTGGTGGTTTCAGGGAAAGTTGCTATATTTGCAGCATCAAAGTTAAACTTAACAGATAATGGTATGAACAACATTGAATCAAACAAAGGCGAGATCGTAATGTACCAACCCGATGAAACCATCAGGTTAGAGGTAAGAATGGGTGAAGAAACCGTATGGCTGACACAGCAGCAAATGGCAGATTTGTTTAATAAAGACAGAACTGTCATTGGCCGTCACATTCGAAACATTTACAAAGAAGAGGAATTAAAGAAAAATATCACATGTGCAAAATTTGCACATATGGGTACAGACGGAGATCAGGAATATGAATATACAGCCTACAATCTCGATGTTATTATATCCGTAGGCTATAGGGTCAAATCAAAACGCGGCACGCAATTCCGCCAATGGGCAAATGGTGTATTAAAAGAATATCTGCTCAGAGGATATGTGGTTAATGCTCGTATTATGGCATTGGAACAGCATGTTGCGGAACAGGATACGCAAATTAAAGATTTGAAGAATAAGGTAGATTTCTTCGTCCGTTCGTCACTGCCGCCAGTCGAAGGCGTCTTCTACGACGGGCAGATCTTCGACGCCTACGCCCATATCATCAGCCTCATCAAACAGGCCAAGATATCCATCGTTCTCATCGACAACTACATCGATATTGATACTTTGACTATTCTGAGCAACCGGATATCCAATGTCTCAGCCACTATCTACACTCGCCAGCTCTCTCACCAGCAGCAGCTTGACGTGCAGCGTCATAACCAGCAGTATCCGCCTATCGCTGTCAATCTATGCCAGCGTAATCACGACCGCTTTCTTATAATCGATAATGTGGTCTATCTCTTTGGCGCCAGTCTGAAGGATGCTGGTAAAAAGCTCTTTGCCTACATCAAGATGCAAGAGACCCCAGCTTCAGAACTGCTTAACAATATCAGATAGTTTCTCTGCTTCGTGACGACTCACCGACTGTCCCTATTTTCACTGTTTTGGCCAAAACCGGATACTGCTTTTTAGGTTTTGGCCAGAAACCGGCTCAGTGGCCAAACATTCTGAGAAGAAAAACACAAAAAGAAGAACAATTTGCTGATAATCGTCGTAATTTTGCAGTGTCAACAAGACAGAACAACAGTATTAAAGACATAATGAGATAATAACAACAAAGTATAAACAATTTAAGATATTACAGTTATGATTAAGCAGATTCTTTTCGTAGAGATGGTTTCCATGAGTCTCCTCCTCTCAGTATTCTTCGCATTCGCTACCATCGACAAGAACGATGACAAGCAGGTAAGAAACAACACCGAGACCACAGTCAAGAGTGTAAAGGCTGATCAGTCCAAGTCTACATACATCTACACGAACGGCGGTGTCTACGCAGCTCCGCAGGAAAACTGCAATAGTTTTTTATAATGCTTTTAGTTTGGTTAATATGTTAGTTAATAATGTTAGAAACACTTAGACCTCGCAGCGATTGCGAGGTCTAAGTGCATTATACGGCTCACGGGACCTGTCCCCGCGGGCTAGGCTTTTCGTAAGATGACGGGAGAGATGATGGATTTTCCTTAAGTGCGCCAGCCACTCCCTCCCCCTCGCAGGGGTGGGGGCTGTAGTATTTTACACATCGTCCTCAGTCATGTCGTCAGTCCATTGGAACTTGTCATTATTTCTGAGCGACTTGGCTCCATAGCTGGCAGCGAGCAGATGCGTCCGATGCTTCAGCAGGACTACCTTCATCGAAGGCTTCTGATATTCTTTCTTCATTGCGTTGTCCTCCTTATTTTATGATTACCTTTTTACCATTCATAATGTACAGGCCCTTCTGTGTAGGCTCTGTGCTGAGCTTGCGGCCGTCCAGCGTATAGATGCCGCTGGCGGCGTTCTCGCTGTCGAAATTGACGATGCTGATGCTGGTAGTCTCGCCGTCGCTCCAGTCGATATTGATGAAGCGGGCGGCCGCCTGTGCCGTGCCGTTGGGCTGTACCCAGAAGTGGGCTCGACACGATTTCAGCGTGCGTTGGTTCTTCGAGTAGCCAATCTTGTTGCCCGAGGCGACGTAGAGAATGGAGTTGATGTTCTCAGCGGTGATGTTGAACGGTGAGTACTGGCCCACGAACTTCACCTTCGTGTCGGTGCTCTTCACCTCCTGTTCGGCAGCGTTGCTGATGGTGACGCCCGCGAATACGGGGTTCTCCAGATTTACACCCGTGTTGTCCCACTTGATGATAAACGGCGTGCCAGCGGGGATGGTGGCGGGGGCTGTGGTAAAATTCAGCGTCAGTTGCCCTTCACCGTCTAAGTTCGATGTGTCGTCGAACACCTTGGCTATGACATTGTCACCTGCCAGCGGGCTGCTGGCTATGGTCACATTGAACGGCAGGCACAGCGTGTTCCAATTGCCGTCCTTGATGAGAGTGCGGCCGCTGAGGACAACATTACGCGTGTTGCCGATAGCCGCACTGATGTCGGCGCTGTTGTCAGCATTGTCAGCCAAGAAGAGAAGGGTGTTTGCTGGGTAAAGCGTCTTGCCGTCGGGCTTGGTACTGATGTTGTCAGCAGCACTCCAGGTGGCGCCGTCAGTGTCCTGGAAGGCTTTCTTCAGATTCAACGTGCCGTTGTAGCTCGTAGCTGTGATGCAGTCAGTCGTGTTGGTCCAGCTGAGGTTGACGGTGGTAGGTGACGTGCTACCCGTTCCTCCGCCGATGCCGAAGCCTTCATAGTCACTGAGCTCAGTATTGTAATTAGCTGTTGCGTTGATGACACCGCCTGAGATGGTGACTGTGCCGCCAGAGCCCCAACCGCCGCCACCAATAGCTGCTGCTTCAGTACCACCAGTAGCATTAACGGTACCGCCAAAGATATTGACCGTGAAACCGGTACAGCTGCCACCACCACCTATGGCTGCTCCCATACCACCTTGGGCTGTGACGAGACCACCGTGAATGTTGACAGTACCTCCGTGGCTGCCTCCAGCGCCACCTATGCCAGTAACGTAGGCTGTGGCATTGATGATGCCCCCATAGATGGTGATAGTGCCAGCACGAGCATTACCCCATCCAAGACCGGGATATCCACCACCGATAGCAGCATCATCAGAAGAATTGGTCTCTGCATTCAGCACGCCAGTGCCTCCGCTCTGTCTGTAGATAGTGAGACTGCTGCCTGCGGGCACGTGGATACCGCCAGATGCTTCGCGGCCTTCCTGGAACTCCGGGCCTGTGTAGGTGCCATTTACGGCATTCAGCGTAGCGCCATCGGCGAGAATGATGTTAACGTCGCCGCTGATGTTGATGCGCGAAGAGGCAACGTAATTATACGAGCCGGCCCAATCATCCCAAAGTGGGACAACGTAGGGGGCGATTGCTACATTTCCATTCACCACGTACCATC
>JAEEGG010004753.1_pt1 | contig 32750 bp, 28 predicted proteins | sample 9134161 | NCBI WGS metagenome assembly JAEEGG01 (sample SAMN16246543, study PRJNA631951) | gut metagenome | biome: gut microbiome; feature: rumen; material: CR-attached | host: Bos | place: Iran: Karaj | collected 2018-10 | reverse complement strand
AGCTCGGAATCGGAATCGTCACCGGAGTACCCGGAGCACCCCGCGGAATCGCAGCCAAGATGAACATCGAGGACCTCCTCGGCATCAAGATCAACAGCTGTGAGAAGTTCCGCGAGAAGACAAAGCGCTGAACCGACCTGAAACGAGCGGATCGCAGATCCGCTCTTCAGGTCAACTGTTCATCAAAACGCTTTACCAAAACCACTTAACACATGAAGGAGGAATAAAATGAAACAGATCCAGTATCCTGGAAAATTCGGACTGAACGGTCTCCACATCGACCTGTTCACAGAGGACGAGTGCATCGCAATCGACCGTGCAACAAGGGACGTTCTTTGGAACTACGGAGTTCAGGTGTCCGACGACGAGTGCATCAAGATCTTCGAGGACAACGGATGTATCGTCAACTACGAGACAAAGATGGTCAGGATTCCTGACTTCTTGCTGAACAGGGCTCTCGCTTCCGCACCCAAGACATTCTACCTCTACGGAAGGGACGACGAGCACACAGTCGAGCAGTCTTGGAAGGGACGTGTCCACTACACCTGCTTCGGAACCGGAATCCAGGTGTGTACCTACCTCGGTGACGGAAAGTACGAGACACGTGACTCCAACAGCGAGGACCTCGCTCAGATCGCAAAGCTCTGTGACTGGGCAGACGGAATCAGCTACTTCTCCCTCCCTGTCTCCGCAAGAGACTTCGCCGGAGTGGGTGCTGAGGATGTCCACGAGATGTACATCTCTATCGCCAACACAGTCAAGCACTTCCACCACATCGACCCCGTCGCTGCCCACGTGAAGTACTACTGGGAGATGCTCAAGGCATTCTACGGAGGAGACGCAGAGAAGGCCCGCGACAGGCCCCTCATGTCCATGCTCGTCTGCCCCACATCGCCTCTCGAGCTGTCCTACAACGCAGCACAGGTCATCAAGCAGGGTGCAGAGTACGGAATCCCCGTCAACGTCCTGTCCATGGCAATGTCCGGAGGATCCTCTTCCGTTCACCTCGCAGGAACACTCGTTACTCACAACGCAGAGATCCTGTCCGGTATCATCCTCGCTCAGATCGTCAAGCCCGGAGCACCCGTCTTCTACGGATCCTCCACTACGATCTTCGACCTCAAGCACGGAACCGCACCTGTAGGAGCACCTGAGCTCGGACTCATCTCCGCTGGTGTCGCCAAGCTCGGACAGTACTACGGACTGCCCGTGTTCACGGCCGGTATGTAGACCGACGCCAAAGTCCCCGACTCCCAGGCAGCCCACGAGAAGACCATCACTTCCCTTCTCGCAGCAATGGCTGGAGTCAACACGATCTACGGATCTGGTATGCTCGAGCTCGGACAGACCTTCTCCATGGAGCAGCTCGTTATCGACAATGATATCATCGCGATGGAGAGGAAGGCAATGGAGGGAATCCCGGTCAACGACGAGACCCTTGCAGTCGATGTCATCAAGGAGATCGGTGTCGGAAGAGACTTCATCGGACACCCCACCACCATGGCCAACATCGAGCTCGCATCCGACCCCACTGTCTTCAACAGGGACATGCTCGGAGACTGGAGAGCACAGGGATCCAAGGCCTGTGTCGATGTCGCTCACGAGATCGTCATGGACGTTCTCAAGAACCACGTCGTCGCACCCATCGACCCCGAGGTCGCAAAGAAGATGGAAGCCATTGTCAAGGAAGCTGACGAGGCTTTCCTCAAGAGCAAGAACTGATCAAACTCAATAAACAAATTAGGAAACAGGAGGAATAGTAAAAATGACACTGACAGAAGACGCAAAGAACGCAATCATGAAGTACGACAACAAGGCCGCCGCAGAGATCGCCAAGAAGGCAGTCGCTGAGGGCGCAGACCTCGTTGACCTCATCGAGAACGGCTACTCCGCCGGAATGACAGAGGTCGGAGCTCTCTTCGAGGCGAAGAAGCTCTACCTGCCCCACGTCATGGCAGCAGCAGCAACAATGAACGCCGCAATGGAGATCCTCGAGCCCGAGATCGCAAAGAAGGGCGAGGGAGTCGGAACCGGACTTGGAACAGTCATCATCTGTTCCATCGAGGGAGATATCCACTCCATCGGAAAGGACATCGTCGCAATCATGCTGAAGGTCGCTGGATTCAACGTGAAGAACATTGGAAGGGATGTTCCTCTCGACACAATCGTCAAGGCCTGTATCGACAACAAGGCAGTCGCAGTCGGAACTTCTGCTCTCATGACCTCCACGATGGTCGGACAGAAGACCTTCGAGGAGAAGATGAAGGCAGCGGGCCTCAAGGGCTCATGCCTCACCAACGTCGGAGGAGCACCCGTCACCCAGCAGTGGGCAGACGAGATCGGAGCGGACCTCTACACCGAGAACGCTTCCGATGCCGCCGCAAAGTTCTCTGCAGCCTTCGAGAAGAAGTGAATTAAACTCATTACCCTAGGGGTGCGCAAGCACCCCATCCATACTAAAAATAAAGGAGGTTAGTAAATGGATATTAATGAGATTAGGGCACTCGATCATGAGAAGAAGAAGAGAATCGGAATTCTCATGGGTATACTCTGTGCCCTTTATTGGGGAGTATGGTATGTCCCCGGATATGCCATATACGTCTCGCCTTTGGTCGCGGACGTGTATCCCAACATGGTAAACGCCGGAATGTCTGATGACGTTGCCGGTATTCTGCAGGCAGTGTTCCTCACAGCCGTGAACGCTGTCGCATGCGCGCTCCTGCTGTTCATCTGGAACGCAGGACTCGGAAAGACCAGGGAGCTCAAGAGGACGCTCGTTCAGGTTAAGTCGGTCACCAAGTACTACATCCTCGCAGGTATCTGCGGAGCATGTGCGGTTTCCGGTACCTACATCGCGGCCCTGTTCCTGAGCCCCGGTTTCGCAGCAATCGCCGGACTTCTGTACCCCATCATCGGTACGATCATGTCCGTCCTGTATCTGAAGCAGAAAGTGACCAAGAGGGCCTATCTTGCTGTCGTCGTCCTCCTTGCAGGAGGAATCACCCTGTACTCCGGAAGTATCCTTGCCGGAGGAACCGAGTCTGCCAACCCCCTGCTCGGATGTATCGGTGGACTCATGGCGGCTGTCGGATGGGGATTCGAGGGAGTTGTAGCTGGAAAGGCACTCGATCTCACTGAGCCTGATATCGGTCTGCATCTCAGATTCATATTCGAGGGAATCTTCTGGGTCATCGTGCTCCTCATCGTTGCATGCACCGGACTTCCCATATTCGCTACCATGGGCTGGCTCTTCGACCCGACCACCTTCCTCATGGTGCTGCTCATCGGATTCTCCTTCGCCTGGTGTTACGTCACCTGGTACAAGTCGTTCCCGATGATCGGTGTCGCCAGAGGACAGGCCATCGGTTCGCTGTACGCAGCTTGTGGAGTCATCTTCCTCTCTATCTTCCTGGGACCCGAGGCGGCTCTGGGATACACCGAGGACACCATGATGTTGATCGTCGGATCGACCATCGCAGGTCTGCTGATCTGTCTCGTAGGTTCGTTCCTGCTGGCCACTGAGAACGCTGAGGATGTGGCATCTCTGAGGGAGGCGTCTTGATATGATGGAAGGTACCCCAGTCAAGTTCCGTATCCTCGAGTTCCTCGAGAACGGGCCCAAGAGGACCGATGAGATTTGCTTCGCCCTGTGCAAGGAGTATCCCGGTTACGACACCGATTACGGACGCGCGAAGATCAAGTTCGACTGTATCGAGCTTGCATCCGCAGGAATCATCAACGAAGGTGAAGCGGTCATCGACGAGGAGGGCAAGTTCCAGAAGGGCAAGCTCCTCATCATGTATTCGATCAGCGGTCTCGGAAAGGAATATCTGAGCTATCTCAAGGAGACCGTCAAACCCCAGAAGGTGTGAAAATGGCAGCAGAAGTAGATGTTTGGCAGGCGGCAGTCGATTACCTCGATAGCGGGATATTCGGAGGCTACGCCGGAATGATCATCCTCTCTGTTTTCATCCTCGGACTCTCGGCCTACGGTCTGATCAAGTCCAGGAAGATCCAGTCAGAGGTCTGAAACTTTTCACGGGCATTGCCCGAGGGGGGCAACACCCCCCTACTTTGCCATTGGATGGTTCGCTGTTAGATGGTGGAGGGATGATTGAATGGACATAATCTGGGCTTGGGTCATCCTTCTGGTGGCCAGTATAATAGAGCCTATATGGGTCACCTGTCTGGATAAATCCGAGAATTTCAAGAAGAAAGGTTGGGGAGCGGCGGCGATAATACTCGTTCTGCTGTGCCTGTATCTTTTGTCGATCCCTTCCAACCCGGAGAACATCGGTCCCGGCGTATCGTATTCTATCCTTGCCGGCATAGGTGCCGCAGGGATAGTGCTGATAGGACGCGTTCTCTACAAGGAGAAGATAACGCTGAAGAAGCTTCTGTTCATCTCGATGATAGTCATTGGTATCATCGGAGTGAGGCTGATCTCGGGGTGATGGATGATGGATGGCAATTGGAAGACAAACACCAAGTTCGCTTGGTTTCTGATAATATTGGGCGGATTCCTCCAGGTTGGCTGGTCCATCGGGCTGGCCTACACCGAGAGCTTCACGAACATCGGGTGGGATCTCGTCACCATAGTGTTCCTGATCCTGAGTATGGTCTGTCTGGAATACCCCATGAGGATGGGCGTGCCATTCACTACCGCGTATGCGGTATGGATCGGTATCGGCGTGTTCCTGACAGTGGTCCTGTCCTACGCCCTCGGGCTGGACAGTACCGGGTTCTCCTGGGGAATGGGAGTCTGTCTCGCCTTGATAATAGCGGGTGTCGTCGGCCTCAAGATGACGCCTGTCGAGTATATCGAGGAAAAATGATTTTCGGGGCACCCTAGGGTGCCCCTATATATTCAAAGGATTTTCACTGTGGCCGTGTGCACGAGGTTGATCTCTTCGTAGGTCTCCACGCGAAGGTCATCCAAGGTGTAGTAAGTTCCGTGGAGCGCCTCCGCGAATTCCTTCGCATGGCGTTCCTTGTCGTATCTCTTCTCGCTGTCGATGACGATCCATTTCACCGTTGGGAGGTTGATCTTCCTGGCGATCTCCAGAGCCTCCTGGATAGCATCTGTCTCGGTGTCCGTAGGGTCCAGCGGCACGTTGGCCTCTCCGTCGGTGACGAGGATCACATAGCAGTCCTCGCCGGGCCTCTTCTTGACGTACATGGACATGTACTCGTTCAGATAGACCAATGCTGCAGATAGTGGCGTCCTCCTTCCGATCGCGAGATCGTCGAGGAGTTTGTAGATTACTTCCACTTCTCTCGAGGGTGGCAGGAGCATGTTGATGGCCTTCTCGTTGAAGGTCATGAATCCTACGCGGTCCCTCTTGATGTAATGCTCCTTCAGCAGCGACAGGATAGCACCCTTGACGGCGACCATCCTGTTGCGGATGATCAGGGAACCGCTCGTATCGACCGCGAACAGGAATGTCGAGGATTTCTTGGTCTCCCTGATCTTCTCTCTGATGTCCTGTTTCTCGATGATGACCGCCATGTCTGAATCGGTGTTTTCGTGGCGGATCTTCTGGAACGGGGCGCTGGCGCGGACGGTGGCGTCGAAGGCCATGTCCGGATTCTTGGAATCCGTCATCTTGGATCCCACTGCCCTTCCGGTCCTGTCCGCGGACATCTGTTGGAACCTCTTCCCGTTGGCGGCTCCTTTGCCGCGGTTCCTGGTATCCACGCCTTCGAAGAGGTCGATGGTCTTGAACGTCTCTCCGATCTTGGTGATGACGTCCTCGGCCTCCTTGTGCTTCCTCTCCTGCTCCTCATCCTTCGATACATGGTTGCCCGATGTGTCGATGTCCGCCGCCGAGGGGGTATCGGCCGATGCCTCATCCATCTTGACGGTGTCGTGGGGGAGCTTGGTCATGGCACGGGACTCTGTGTTGAATCCGACGACCGAACGGGCGATCTTCTTCTGCCTGTCGACCCTCCTTCCCTTGGGGATCTTGCGTCTGTGGTTGATGCAGAGCGATGCGGCTTCGACCACGTCCGCTTCGACGGGCTCGCTCCTTCCGTCCAATGCGGCGAGGGTGAGGGCAACGTATGCGGTGGAAAGATCCCCGCGGTGACCGTCGATGGCCATCTTCTTGCAGACGGTGGCGATGGTCTCCAGAAGGTCCTTGGTAGGTTCCGAATTCGTTACGATCTCGGAGGCCTCCGCGATCTTCCTGGCGACCTCCTCGTCCTGCTCCCTGTACTTGGCGATGAACGCATCCGGGTCGGTGTCGAACTCGAGGCTCCTCATCAGGATCTCGATCCTTCCGTCGGCATCCTCGGGATAGTCCACGTTGACGCACATGTCGAAGTGGTCCAGGATGGACGGGCTCAGGTATGAGTCGTTGTTGTTCACGCTGGCCACCAGTATCGTGTCCACGTCGTAGGATTCGGAAACATTCTCCCTCTCGATAAGGACCTTGCCCGACAGGACGGCATCGATGACTCCGGTGACCATCCTGTGCTCGAAGAGGTTGATGTCATCCATATACAGGATGTTGCCGTCCGCCCTCTTGAGGAGACCGTCCTGGAGGATGACCTTGCCTTCCTTGATGGCCGTCTCGAAATCGAGGCATCCGAAGAGCTGCTCGTCGGTGACGTTCAGCGGCACATTGACTATACTCTTCCCGGAGATGTATCCCAGCGAACGTGCGACCAGGGTCTTCCCTGTACCGGACGGGCCCTTGATCAGGACCGACTTGATGCGCCTGTTCGCGATGGCGCACATCAGCGCCTTCTTGGTCTCCTCCATCCCATATATCGCCGAGAATGGGTAGTATGTCTGACTCACATCCCAAGACATACATTCAACTCCTTCTCATCGAAGGTTGCCTCGTCGAATGCACGCTTCTTGAGACGGTGCGTGAGGACAAGAGGCGCGACGGTGCGGAGGTCCTCCTTCGTGACCTCGGTGCGTCCGTCCAGGGCTGCATTCGCCTTGGCGGCCCTCATCATGGTGATGTCCGCCCTGTGTCCCTCGAGCTTGAAGTGGATCGAGATCATGACGATGTAGCGTATGATGCTCTGGTCCATCCTGACGTTGGGGAGGATCTCTCTGGTCGCGATGATCTTGTTGCGGATCTCCTCGATCTCGTCCTTGCAGCTCTCGAGGTATGCCTCGGGGTCTCTGTCGAACTCCATCCTGCGCTGGATGACCTCCATCCTGACATCGACATCCTTCTCTCCCTCAATGTCGACGCAGAGTCCGAACCTGTCGAGGAGCTGGGGCCTCAGGCTTCCCTCCTCGGGGTTCATGCTACCGACCAGGATGAACTTGGCGGGGTGGGAGAATGATACTCCTTCCCTCTCGATGTAGTTGACTCCCATGGCTGCGGAGTCCAGGAGAAGGTCGATAATGTGGTCGTCCAGCAGGTTGACCTCGTCCACGTAGAGGACGTTCCCGTTGGCCTGTGCGAGGACTCCGGGCTCGAACTTCTTCTCTCCGGTCTTGAGGACGTGCTCTAGGTCGAGGGTACCGGAAACACGGTCCTCGGTCGCGCTCAGAGGCAGCTCCACGACGGTCATGGGCATGTCCTGACTCTCGAGCTTCTCTCCCTTGGCGAGCTTCTCACGGCATTGGGCGCACATCCTCTTGGGGTATCTGGGGTCGCAGTGGAAAGGACATCCGACCACTGTGGGCCTCATTGGCAAAATCTGCGTAAGGGACCTGACGGATGTGGATTTGGCTGTTCCCTTCTCTCCCTTAATAAGAACTCCTCCGATGCTTGGGTCGACGATGTTCAGGAGGAGGGCTTTCTTCATTTTTTCTTGTCCGACGATGCGGACAAACGGGAAAATCAGAGTTTCGTTTGACATTAAAATCGTATGGTGGCACGGTTGTTTTCTTTATAAAGATTGGTTACGATTACGTTATATAGGTCGATTGTCAATTTTGTCCTATGGCGGACACATCTGCTCACAATGTTCTTACAGACGAAGAGATAGTCAATCTCCTGCACTAGAGGATCAAGGTGGACGGCACCAATCCCAAGAGTCTTGAGGAATTGAAGGCCAATCAGGAATGCATCAGGACCATCGATTCTAAGCTGAAGCCCTATGCGGACCGTGTCAAGGAGCTGAGCATGTCCGCGGACAGGGAGGGTCTGATCAGGTACTTCGGACTCGATAGCGAGGATCCCGAGGTCCTTGAGGATGCCCTCAAGAAGATGTGGTCCCGTGTAGGTCTGCTGCAGAACGCAGCGGTCGCGGCGCAGGCCAAAGGCGATGACAAGGAACTGGTGGAGCTCGAGGCCGAGATCAACGAGATCAGGGAGCTCCGTGTCGAGACCCAGCGTCGCATAAACGAACTCAAAGGGTGAGGATCACCATGCAAGATATCGGAAAGCTGCTGTTCTCCTTCACGATCCAGCCGGATATGGAATGGAGCGAGTTCCGCAACATGGGCCGTGCGGTCAGGTATGCGACGTCGAAGAAATTGCTACTCCTGGTCATGGCTGCAGTGATCGTGGTCGTGTTCCTGTCCATATTCGTGACCGTGATGCTCCTGCTGCTTTTGGCGATCGTGGCCGTGAACGTCCTGCTGTACATGGAGTACAGCGCCAGGGACATCGGTCAGAAGATTAGGGAGAAGGCCCCGCTGAAATACGACTTCTATGAGGATGGTCTCATAGAGACGGATGCCAAGGGCGCGCATACGATCATCTACACGGAGTTCAGCTATATCAAGGCGGATTCCCATGCGTTCGTCATGATGGGCAAGGGCACCGACGTCGTCGTAATTCCCAGATCCCTCGTGGACAAGCACGCAGAGGAGCTCATCCTCAAGCTGGCCAGGATCCTAGCTAGGAAGAAGTGAGCCTAGACGGCATTTCTGCTCCGCGCATCGACGCGGGGCGACAATGCCATTTTATAGATACGGTGCCCTAATCGGCATCGTGGAATCATTCAGATTGATACCGGTCATATCCCTCATAGGGGCGGTCGTGGGCATTATAGCGAGCTTCATGCCATGGATCCATGACGTGTCCGGTATCAACCTCTACCAGTCCTATGAAGGATTCCAGGCTTATGTGCCGTTCATAACGATCGTCCTTTCGGTCGTGGCATTGGTCTTCAGCATCCTCGCGATCCGTAGCACCGCATATTGGTATATCCCGTATCTGCTGTTCTTCTTCGGAGTGGCCATCATGGTCTTCGATTCCATATTCGCCATGTGGATGATAGGCGATGTGAAGGCAGCATCCATAGCATCCATGGGATATTGGGTGACCTATGCGGCTGGTGCTCTGATGATCCTGGGAGGGGCCATATACCATCTGGCTGTCCTCAGGAGGTTCGGGAAGGCGCACAACTTCTGAGCCGATATATTCCGAGCGGAGTCTTCCTGTCTTATAGTAAATTTTATAAAAAATGAATATTAGAAAAAAACATTTTTATATCATATCTTCGGCTAATCTGGTTGATATATAATCAATTTTAAATATTGGATTTCTGACAATAAGTTCCTTAACCAATCACTTTCTTATATCTATATAAAAATTATCTCTAAAAAACAGTTAGTTTTATAAATCATTATTTCGAATTAATAATTAGCTGTTGGGAAACTACCAGTCAAAAGGAGGAATAATATGGTTAAGCATGGAGTAAGGATCCTTGCTGAAGGTAATAGTCATTCTTTCAGCGGATTCTCATCCGATACGGGCCTTGTCAAATCCATCGATTGGAAACAAGGTATGATCATTGCAATGGGAGTTCCCATTCTGATCCTTCCCGGTATCTATGATATCGCAGGGACCGCATGGGGACTCAGTATTTTCATCTGGACGCTATCGGTCGTCCAGGGTTTCGCGCAGAACCTGGCCATAGGAGAGATGGCCGCTGCATTGGAGACTCCGGGAATAGGAGGATGTGCCCAGAAGGTCTTCACGAAACCGAACGGCGGACGGTACGGTCTGGGTAAGTTCGTAGGAGCGTTCACGGCATGGTCCTATTGGTTCACGTGGACCCCAGTTATCCCGATCTTCACCTGTACCTCCGTTGACTACATCTCCAAGTTCTTGGAATATGGTTTGGGAATGGAACCATTGAGCTCGGAGATGACCTTGGCTTTCCAACTTATATTCGGAATCGTTGTGTTCAGCGCCATCATCTTCGTCGGTTCCAAGGGACTGTCGGGAGGAGCGAAGCTCGGACTCATCCTTGCGCTCATCGCCATCCTGCCGCTGCTCGTGGTCGTCGCGATGCCGCTCCTTGGCCTCACCGTCGGAGGAGGAGAGCTTACCGGATTCTCTCTCGACAGGATCATCGAGAACCTCACTCCGGACGGATGGGGATGGTCCGCAGGCGACTTCATGATGGTCTTCGGTATGTTCGCATATGCGCAGTGGTGCGCATGCGCTTGGGAATCCGCAGCCACCTACGGTGCGGAGTACAAGAACCCCGGAAGGGATGTGCCCAAGGCGCTCATATCCGCTGGACTCGTATGTCTGGCACTGTACTTCATCGTGCCCTTCGTGGTGTACGGAATGATGACTCCCGAGCAGATCGAAGCATGGGGTGTGTCCACCCTGTACCCGATCGCGCAGTTCGACTTCGGAGACATCGGTCTGATCCTCGCCCTGGTCCTTCTCGTAGCGGGAATGATCATGCTGATCCAGACTGCATTCCTCGGATCATCGAGGACCCTCTACTTCATGGGTCACGAGGGCAACATGCCCAAGATGTTCACCTACACCAACAAGAACGGTGCGCCGCTGGTCGCCATGTTCTTCCAGTTCGCGATGGGTATCATCTTCATCATAATCATCCACTTCGGATCGGTGGGAATGATCCTGGCCGCATCGTCGTTCGGATTCTCGTTCGCTCTGGGAATGGGTATGCTGGCATACATCGTGTCCAAGCGCAGCCCGAGGTTCAAGGACCTCCCCAGGCCCTACAAGGCTCCCAGAGGATGGTACTATGTGGCCTGCTTCCTGATGATCTACCAGTTCTTCGTCCTCATACCCTGTCTGGCATACTGGTGTATCAACGGAGGTATCGAGAACGGAACCTTCTCTGTCATCATCGGAGCCGTCATCCTGATGCTCTACATCCCGATATGGTTCTTGCTGCAGTACTTCCACGGAAAGGCCGAGGAGAGCTGCTTCGTCTGCAAGAGGTCGGTCGAAGAGTACAACACCTACGTCACCACCCAGAAGAACCTCGACTTCGCAGAGAAGGAAGATATCCTCGAGGAGATGGACAACCTGCCCGTGATCCTGGTCGGTAACACCTACATCTCCCTGTGTCCGATATGCTACGAGCTGACGTTCGGATTCTCCAGCGACCCGGAGGAGAAGGAGTCCGGTAGGAAGAAGGACATCAGACGGTATCTGCTGGACCACAAACCCGAGTGACCGTAAACAGGCGGAGGGGGTTCCCTCTCCGCCACATTATCCTGGAACAGCAATGATCTAAAAAGGACAAAGTTGAACTAACTTTGGTCATTTAGTATATAATCGTTGCTAAAAAATTGCTTAATTTTAAATATTGTCACGGGGCTATTACAAATGTTGATTTCAACACCCGGCGGTAACCCTCCTTATACCGCCGGAAAACAAAGCGAGGGGCCTGGAATAGCCGTCGCGTCTCTCGCAAACACTCGACCTCCGTAGGCCCCTTATTCCCTCGACAGGTTCTCTATTATAACACCCATTTTAACACGTAATATTATAAAGGGGAAGGGTATCCTCCAGCTTACGTAAACTCAGGACCCACTCTCTAAAAGGAGCGAAAACTGAGAGCCCTTTCCGGAAGGAAGAGAGCTTGATACAATCCCTTCGGGGATCATTTACGGAGGAAAAAAAATGGCCAAAGCGAAGAAAGACTCGCAGCAGACCGAGGATGAGAACTTCAACTACATCGTCCGTATCGTCAACTCCGATATCGACGGTCAGAAGAGGACAGTCATCGGTCTCCAGAGCATCAAAGGAGTCGGAAAGAGGGTCGCACAGATCGTTACCAAGAAGGCAGCGGTCGATCCCACAGTCAAGATGGGATCCCTCCCCGACGAGAAAGTCAAAGAGATCGAAACACTCGTCAAGTCCTACGTCGAGTACGCACCCACATGGGCAATCAACAGGCAGATGGACTACGAGACTGGAGCTGACATGCACCTTTTCGGTCAGGATCTCGAGATCATCCAGAAAGAGGACATCAACAGGATGAAGATGATCCGCTGTTACCGCGGTATCAGGCACGAGACCCACCACAAGGTAAGGGGTCAGAGGACTCGTTCGAACGGCAGACACGGACTCACTATGGGAGTCTCCAAGAAATGAAGGTGGTTTGAATGGGAGATCCAAAGTTTTCAAGAAAGACATATGACACCCCCTCACACCCCTGGCAGGGAGAGAGGATCAAGGCAGAGGTCGAGGTCGTCAACGCCTTCGGACTCAAGAACAAGACAGAGGTTTGGAAGGCAGAGACCATCCTCAGGAACCTGAGGGGCCAGTCCAGGAACCTCCAGGCACGTCTCAGAACCGGTGACGCCCAGGCAAAGATCGAGGCAGACGCCCTTCTCGCAAAGTGCGGAAGGCTCGGATTCCTCACAACCGACGCCACCCTGAACGACATCCTTACCCTGAAGGACGAGGATGTTCTGTCCCGCCGTCTCCAGACAATCGTCTACGAGAAGGGACTGTCCAGCACAATCAAGCAGGCAAGGCAGATGATCACTCACGGACACATCTTCGTGAACGGACACAAGGTCACCGTTCCCGGATACATCGTCACAAGGAAGGAGGAGTCCTCAATCGAGTACAACCCCGCATCACCCTTCACCGATGAGATGCACCCCATGAGGATCTCGGCAGAGCAGGCAGCAGCCAACGCAGCAGTCAAGGCAAAGGCCGAGGCAGAGGCAGAGGCAGCCGCAGCAGCAGCCGCAAAGGCAGATGCAGAAGAGGCAGGAATTACAATCGAGGATGGTGAGCAGTGATGACCGCAAAATGGGGAATCGCCAACATATTCGCGAGCTACAACAACGTCATGATCACACTGACCGACATCACCGGAGCAGAGACCGTCGCAAAGGTCACCGGTGGAATGGTCGTCAAGCAGGCGAAGGACCAGTCTTCGCCTTACGCGGCACAGAGGGCAGCCGAGAAGATTGCCGAGGTCGCTAAGGAGAAGGAGTACGTCGGAATCCACGTCAGGGTACGTGCTCCCGGAGGAAACAAGTCCGTTTCGCCCGGACCCGGTGCTCAGGCAGCTATCCGTGCTCTCACAAGGGCCGGACTCAAGATCGGCCGCATCGAGGACGTCACACCCATACCGCACGACGGAACCAAGAAGAAGGGCGGACGCAGAGGACGCAGGGTCTGAGGGGGATATCCCATGGACATAGAGATTATCGAAATGGCTGACAGGAAGGCAAAGTTCGTTCTCAAGAACTCTTCCCCGGCCATGGCGAATGCGCTCAGGAGGACACTCCTCTCGGACATCCCCAAAATGGCGATCGATACCGTTGAGTTCTACACCGGTAAGATCGAGGGTGAGGATGGAAAGGAGTATGAGAGTATCACGCCCTTGTTCGAGGAGATCATCGCCCACAGGCTGGGAATGCTCCCAGTCCCCACGGATCTGGACCTGTTCGTCCCTCAGAGCGAATGCGAATGCGGCGGAGAGGGCTGCCCCAACTGTACCATCATGTACAGCCTGAGGAAGACCGGACCTGCAACGGTCCTGTCATCCGATCTGCAGCCCCTCGGAGGACCCGACAGCGACAAGCTGAGGATCGTCGACGAGTTCATCCCGATTGTCGAGCTCACAGCCGACCAGGGAATCACCGTCTACGCCAAGGCAGTCATGGGTACCGCGAAGAAGCACGTCAAGTGGCAGGTCTGCAACGGTGTCGGATACAAGTACATGCCTGTGATCGAGATCGATCCCAAGCATGCATCCGACGAGCAGGTCGTCGCTTGTGCAGAGCTTTGTCCCGCAGGACTCGAAGTCAAGAGCAAGAAGCTCGTCGTGAAGGACCCCGTCGCATGCGGATATGCGAAGGGATGTCTCGAGAAGCTCGACGAGACAGAGGGTGTGACCGTAAAATGGGACGACACCAACTTCCTGTTCAAGTTCGAGACCGACGGTTCTCTCACAGCCCAGCAGGCATTGGATATCGCCATCGATACCCTCTCGAAAGAGGCAAAGGGCTTCGCTGACGACATCAAGGCTCTCTGAAGAAACTATTCACCCCCGCAAGGGGGAATTCTCATTTTTCATAATCTTTTATAATAAAAGAAAGAGGACAGCCATGGGCTGTCCGTGATTGTTCGAGATCAGGCATCAGAAGAAGTCGGATAACTTGCACTTCTTGACCTTGTCGTTGTTGAACACGGAATTCATGTTCATCTCTAGGATGTCGATTCTCTCTCTGGTGTAGGCATCGAGACCGTACTTCTCGCCGATGGTCTTGGAGATCTCCAGATACTTCTTCACAGAGGCCTCGTGGACGGTGAGGTTCAGAGGGTTCTTGCATTTGTAGCATGTTCCGCTGAGGGTCATCCTGCGGTACTTCTCTCCGCATTTCGTGCATCTCACTGTCTGAGTGGAGAAGCTCCTCAGGTTTCCTATCATGTCCGGCATGAAGTGCTTGTTCAGGACACGGACAGCCACATCCTTCTCGTCGACCGCACGTATCTTCCTTCCCAGTTCGAGCTGTGCGTTCATCTTATCCATCATGGATTCCAAGGTCGTGTAAGCGGAGTACTTGGGACCTAGCGAGATGTCATTGGTGTCGTGCGTGAATCCCATGCCCTCATACTGCTTCTCGGTACCGATACGTCCAGCGATGAGATCCATCTTCTTCTCGATCTCCTTGGGCTCTTTCATGGCCATCGCGGCCTCGTAGAGCTCAAGAGGATATTCTCTCAGGCAGTCCACGTTGTGGGCCTCCTTATCGATCTCGTTGGGGTCCAGTCTCGTAGTAAGGACCAGAGGTGCATCCATGAGTCCTCCTCTCCTATCCGGGAGGAAGCTCCTGGAGAAGTTGAGCAATGCATCAAGACCGAGCATCAGACAATCCTCATCACCGTCGCAGTTCCTTCTCTTGGCGGCGTGGAAGAACGGATGTCCGTAGCAACCGCGGACGTCAGCGTATCCTATGATACGGCAAAGGATGCAACCGGATGTGTGGGGTGCAAGACCGAATACTATGTTCCCGATCAGGTCGGTCCTGTTCTGGACATTGTAGTAGCGCGGAAGGTGATAGAGCAGCTCCAACTCATCGTCGAGATAGATGGCAACCTTTGCGAGATAATCCCCGCAGTCCTTCGCGGGAACGACGTCCTGCACCTTCAGTTCGCAGATCTGTTCCGGATCCACGAGGGGATCGCCGTTCCAATCCTTCGTGTACCCAAGCTCGTGGGCCTTCTCGATGGACAGTCCTATCTCCCTGGGTTTGAAATGTGTTAGAGGAATGTCAGTCATGTCGAAACGGACAGTTCCGTCCTTGAACACGGAGATGCCGTTCTTTGACCTGAGTATACCTTTTTCAAGTGTCTCAACGGTCTTCGTCTTTGAGATCAGCGTATCATGGCATTTGACCTCGCTCGGGTTCGTTATACCGAGGTACTTGCAGGCTGCTTCGAACTCCTCGTTGAGGTCGATCTTCATCGGTGCCGGTCCGTCTGCTCCCATCTCGTTCTTCTTGGGAACGTATACGGTATGCCCGCCGCAGTTCCTGCACCAGTTGCGGAATGTGTAGATGTTGCAGTTCCTGCATAGCCTGTTGGCGACGACCTCTTCGTACTTCGGATGCCTCGATATGGTGGCTTTGACCTCTTTACCTGCCTCCGCATCCTTTCCCACAGGGAATACGCAGTGCAGCTTAGGCGACAGCTCACGTTCCTTTGCCTTCTCGGGACGGCCCATCCTCGTACCCACGCGCGTCATCGCTCTTGCGCGTACCTCGTAACCTGCAGCCTTGCTGATCGCCTCGAGGGTGTTGGCCCCTTCCAGTTCAGGTCCTGCTGACAGGACGTTGGAATCATGTTTGATTCCCATGCAGTCCAGCATGGGTTCCGAGTACCTCTCGTCGATAATCACTTTCTTTTCTTTCACACGGTGGGGGACGCACAGTTCCTGAAGCACCTTCTTGGATTCTGATTCGAGGTCGACGACCAGGTTCTTTCCGTCGAATGTCCCTGTGGAAAGGACTTGCTCTCTGAGCAGTTTGATCCTGTCAAGAGGTACGTCCGACCAGAATATGTTGAACTTGGGGTGCAGAGGAACGCCCAGTTGTGCGCTCATCTCTTTGGCGCGTTCATAGGTCGGGTCCACCCAATCAGCGGGCAGTTCTCCTTTTGATTTCAGCACCTGCTTATGCCATTCGATCGGATATCCGCAAGGGACCAGAGTGTGGTTGTTCTCACAGAACTCTCCGAAGGGGACCAGGATCTCGCCGTTATCCAGGATCTCGGTCACCCTGTCCCTGACGGCAAGGACATCCTCCTTGGTCTGGCAGTAGACAACGTCACCGTTCCTGAGCAGGACAGTTGGTCCTTCCAGGATGTCGCAGGGTGTGACGACGCATGCCTTACCCGGCCTCTCGATCTTGAGCTGAGTCCCGATGGCCATGAAGTCGTCCATGATGTACATGCTTGCGGTGCTGTATGCTAGTGATGCTAGACCCGATGTCCTCGCCCTTCCGTATCTGAGCCTGAATCCTCCGACCCTGCAGGGATGTCCGAATATCGGACGTCCTGCGACGATATCCCTGAGATACTTGTCCAGAGGCTGTACCTTCTTCTCGACGGGTTTGTCATCGGCCTTCTTCTCAGGTTCTTTCATCTTGTGGGCATCCAGATACTGTCCGATGAATTCCCATCCGGGAATCTGAAGCTTATCGACGTGCTTCTTCAGTTTGGCGGCCTTTTGACACATTCCCTCGGCGATGACCAGTACCGCTCCTCCCCTGACACGGTTGGTATCTATCCTGGGGAGGTCCCTGAATCCAGAGATCTCTATCTGTTCTGTACCTTCTCCGTCGACGCATATGGGGCAGTTCCTTACGATAAGGTCTATCTCCTGCGATGTCGGGGAGTACTGAAGATGCTGGCATTGCTTGTACAGCGGGATCTCCTCATCGAATCTGGCGATCTCGGCATCTGTGGCGATGTATCTGCCGATACCGAGTTCGGTCCTGACGACATCGGCGATGAGAACGCTCATGGCCTGTGCGGTACCTCCCGCAGCACGGATGGGGCCGGCGAACAGCAAGTCAACGTAATCGGTACCGTCGTCGTTCTTCCTGATCCTTGTCTCCGCGATACCTTCCAGAGGTGCGACCAGGATACCTTCAGTCAGAACGGCGAGACCTACCCTTGTCGCTCTGTCCAGGGCCTGCTCGAGACTTTCCGCAGGCCATTTCGCGACCTCCTTTGCGGTCAGAAGACAGGCGACCTCACGGTTCCCTGCCTCAAGGGTCTTCTGCCTGATGACCTCAGCCACTCCCTTTACATTGTAATCTTTGAGAAGCTCTTCGCAACGAGAGGCCAGATCCTCTGCCTGAGGAACATCGACGTAATCCTCGGGGTCGAAACCCATAGCTCTGGCCTTTCCGGCCAGTTCGTAGATCTCATCCTTCTTCGCATTGAGCTCGGAGAAATAATTCGCCATCTCCTGGCTGTAGACCGGGCCAGCCATCATTCCACTTCCGCTTCTACGGCTTTCCTGCGGTTGATCTCTCTCATCTCTTTGATGACCGTCTCGGTGAGGACATCCATGTTCTCTCCGGTCTGGGCAGAGAAGAACAGTCTTCCGTTGCCCGTCTTGAGGATGTCCGACTTGCTTTCGGCCACTATGATCTTTACACCTTCGAAGTTCTGCTCGATGTTGGCCAGGAGCTTCTCTTGGACCTCAAGTTTGAATCCGCATGTCTCCGAAGGGTCTATGACGAAGAGCATGACATCCGTCAGATATCTGAGGGCGAGAACCGCCTGCTTCTCGATGTCGTTCCTCTTCTCGAACTCCCTGTCCAGAAGACCGGGTGTATCGACGATCTGGTATTTCCTCCAGTCATCCTGAATGTGTCCCACGATGATTCCCTTGGTCGTGAAGGGGTAAGGTGCGATCTCCGGTTCGGCAGTGGACATGACGGTGACAAGGTTGCTCTTTCCGACGTTCGGGAATCCAGCGACGACGATGGTCGGCACTGCGGAATCCACTGCGGGCAGTTTCCTGAACTTGTTCTTGGCATCCTGGAGGAACAGCAGGTCGTCGGAAATCCTGTTAACATATGAGTTGAGCCTGCCGTAGAAACCTCTCCTGAGGGATTCTATGATCTCCGGATCCTTCGTGCGCCTTATGTCCTTGAGCGTATCGTTCTTCAGTTTCTCAGCCTTGGTAGCGCACCAGTTGACCGCTCCCAGAGCCTTCTTGTACCTGTCGATCCCGATGACGATGTCCACCAGTTCGGGGAAGAAATCCTGTTCCTTGTCCATCCTTGGGAATCTGTCCACATAGCCGGCCAGAGCGGTAACGACAATATCCCCTGCGGCAGTGACCTTTGCCAAAGCCGTCTTCTTGCGGGTATCCAACGTGTTCGTACCGTTCTTGTAGATCTTGGATGCCCTATGGAATGCCTTCTCCATCAATTCGTCCGACGTAAGGACAGTGGGAATCTTGTAATCTACTCCGACCATGTCTACATGGATTCCGTACCGATAAATAAAGGAATGCGCGCGTGTGTTGGAGCATCCTTTCACTTCCACTCCACGTTCACCTTGAGAAGCCATAGATCATGCACCATTCCGCTCTTCGGGGACAGTTTGGAAGGGATGATGATCGCAGGGCAGTCGATGACCCTTATCCCGCATTCCACGCCGGGCGTGCCGACATCCTTCCCAATGATCCTCCCCAATGCTGACAGGTTCGTCCTGAATGTGACTCCAAGATCCACCTTCGGAGTGGTTTCCAAGGAACGTGCCAATATGCTTGGATACTGCACTTTGGCATCGAAGGTGACCTCCAGGTCTATGTTGTCGGTGAATGCTGCGATGCCGTTTATCCTGTACGGGTTCTTCATGGACAATGCCATGGATTCTATCTTCCCTGCTATGTATTTCAGAACATCCTCTACGAGGTCTGAGTCGCATCTCAGTGCGATCCTGATCCCGGCGGAAGCAGATGATGTGGGATCCAGGATATCGACCTTGACGAAAACCGAAGCTTCCACCAGACAACCGGCGACTTTCTTAATGATCGTGTCAACAGCGCTCTTGACCGTGAGCCTGACGACATCCTGCATGCTTTCTAGATCTGTTATCGAACCGACTTCGTCGAATGCGGATTGGACCGAACGGATCACTAAATCTTTGGCAACATTGGCCGTGAGGAATTTGGAGGACACGAAGGAACCGTTCGTCCTGCCCATGGAGGCCTCCTTGAACTCCCAATCCCCGGCACCGTCATATGACCTCTGCCATGTCCTGCTGTCGTCGCTCTCATCCTTGTGGGTGCCTGTCTTGTCCACCACGGTGCCTTCGGGATCCTTCAGAGTCACCCCGTCGCCGTTCTTGGTAACCTTTCCTGAGGAGTTGACCAGCGAGAATGAGGTGTCTATGACCATAAATTCGCCGGGAGATATCGATCCTGTTAGTTTCATGACCTTCTTGCGGTCGGATGCGGCAGTGAGGGTGTAACCGTCCAATTCGATCGATTGGTCGGAGTTGTTCAGCAGTTCGACCCATTCGTGTCCGCTGTCATCGCCTTTCGGATTCGTCTCGTATTCGTTGATGACGAGCCCTTTGGAGAAAGGTGCGGTGTATTTGATGCTGAGTCCGGCATCCAGCCCTATATTGACGCCCAATCCCGGGATAGGGATGCTGCTTATCGCCGATCCTATTCCAGGTATCCTGCTCAGTGTGAATCCCAATTCGTTATAGTCCTCCAGGTCGGGCATGATCACGCTGATGTCGGTGTCCCCGATATCTGCTGATACGGTGATCAGGTGCTTGCTGCTCTTCATCAGAGGATCGACCGTAAGTTTCACCTTCCATCCGTCGGAGGATACCGTGGCCTTCCCCGTTACGAATACATTGTTGGCGTTCATCTCCCCATTGACCTTGGCCGTGATGCTGGCCACCACGGACATGCCGGCTATCGGTCCTGAAAGCGTTGCTGTGAACAGTGTTTTGACATTGGTCATCAGAGAGGCTAGGTCCAGATTAATCTCAAATCTGTAGCCCAGATACTCGAATCCGAAGTTCTGGTTGCTGAGGTTCAAACTGTAGAATACATCTAGGATTCCATCCCCAATCATCTCGCTCAGCTGCGTCTCTATCCACTCGGACACGATTGTTATGGGTTCCATCATCCTGTTGTATAGATCCACAATAATGTCGGAGACATATCTGGCGATCTCCATCACGCATCCGCTGACCACGTCTATGAAGTTCTTGACCATCTCGATTATCTCACGGAGCGGTTCTAGTATCGGTTCGAAATACTTCTCGATCGTCGCCCATGCATCGCTGACGATCGTGTTGCTCGGGGAATAGTCTATGCCTACCAATGCCCAGGCGCTTGCCACGCTCACCTCGATGGTGATGTCGTTGGTTATCGTTCCGCAGCTGGCCGAGGTTATGGACGAGCCCATGGCAGAAGAGAGCGAGCTTTTGCCTTCGACACGGTAGGTTATGCAGTCCGACAATCTGATCTCGTAAGTGGCGGAATAGGCAGCACAGACATTTTCCATCAATCCTGTTATATGGGTGCACTTGTCCTTCAACAGTCTGGGCTCATAAACAATGGGGGAGCTCTCGCAGGTCAGAGAAAGGTATTCCATGGAGATGTTGTCCTCCCCGTCCATAAGCATGAAGCAATGGTTGTCCGGTAGATCCGTGGGCCCCCAATAGGGGCTTGTGGAGGATTCAGCGGTTATCTCATCCAGTAATATGCCTATGTTCTCCGGAACGGAATTTGATATGCCGCTTGCACTCAGTCCGAAGGAGACTATGTCTGTCAGGACACGCTCGAGTAGTCCAGGTCCGGATCCTTCAATCTCTCTGAGGCGGTCATACACTGATAGGTCGGAATACACTTTGGAAACGTAACTGCGGACGGCATGATCCACTTCGGGCGAGTCCATAAAGATATCGGTATCGTCGCCTGCTAGCTGTCTGAGGCTCTCCTCGATCCTTTTCCTGAATTCCTGAGTATCGGCCAATTCATCAGCGTGTTTCATCACAGTCTCTGCAATCGCTGCATAGAACGGGTCGCTGAATGATTCCGATTCAAGGGATTCCATTACCGCACCGTCCACGGCGGATATGCATTCAGTCGTCAACGATCTGTACGCTTCGGTTATCTGGTCCATGAATGCGATGCCGTCTGACGGATCCAGGTACAGGACGATTGGCGGGTAATCCGATTCGTACAGGGAGACGGCGGCAGAGTTCAGTATCTGTCTGATGGTATCCTGGATGTAGCTGTTTCCCATGTGGTAATGCACATTGAAGAACTCGATCCAGCTCTGTCCAAGGACATCAACGGTCGGATTGTCCACGGTTACCGTGTATCCTCCAACACTGAGCGTGGTCTTTCCCGATCCCGGGAAGCGGTATACTGATTCCTTGATCCCCGCCTCTTTCATTACATCTTTGATGTAGCTGCCTGCCCCGAACACATCATCTCCGGTGAAGAAGTTGATGAGTGCGTCCAGCGCCCATCTTTCCGTCGACAGTTTCCTGTCCAGGTCATCCAGCACATAGTTCCCGCACAGGTAGTCGAACCATTTCAGTGCGATGTCGTCTATGGCGGACATCATAACCTGTCCGTAGAAGGATGCCCTGTCGATGATGATGCTGTTCCCGGCCATCATATCTGCGAGGTCCGCCCTGTCGGAGGCGAGATTCCCGTCCGAGTCCCTGAAGCAGATGATGCCTACCAAACTAAGGGCGTTCTCGTACGCTTCTCTGACGTCATCTGCAGTGATTATGGATTCCGTCCCTTTGGAACCGTACTTGGTCACTGCCCCGTAACCGTTCAGTACACGATACTGTGCCAGAGAGCTCAATTCATATGACATTATCTGCGAAATGGATATACCTCCGTCCTCGGTCATCCTTTCGAACATCGACCCCCTCTCGGATGCCAACGGCAATGCGTAGCTTCCATCCGTCGATATCTCCACCGTCCTCTCGCAGCTGCCGAATCCTGAGCGGACCTTCAATTCCATCGTGCCCGTTCCGCGGAGGTATGCCGGGGTGAAACCGCCCACTCCTCCCTCGTACTGCAGGACCTCCATCGACTCTGCTTTCAGTTCGAATTCGCGGTCGAGCAGGTCTGCGGTCATGCCACCGCTCCCCATGGGGAAACGTTCGTCCACCCAATCATAGGCTCTTTTCTCGAATTCCTCTGCCCTGTTCTCCAGACTTCCGAGGGAATCGTCCTTGGAGATGTCGAGTATGATCACCCCCAGTTCCTGTTCGACATAGGATGAGATGTCATCTACAGACCTTTCCAGGGCAGCTGCCGAATCTGCTGTCATGTCCACGTTGTTTCCGGACCTGCTGTGATCTGCAACCACCGCACCGGCTACGGATGCCATGAGGAGGATGGCAACCGCCAATACCGAAAATGGCATGTTCGCCTTGCGATCGTCAATCATGTTCTGCCTTGTCTTGTTGGAGATATTTAAAACACGGATACTGCGGTCAACAATCGGAATTAAGCAGACTCCTATAATTACAACGAAACGCGCGCGATTGTGTGGCTACCCATTTTATATTATTATCGTATCGTACGAGACAAGGTACCATGACTAGAACGTCAATAGAATACACGGCAAAGACTGGTCTTCCCAAAAAGACGCAGTCTATCTGTCCGGAATGCGGAAAGATCATCGAGGCCACCCTCATGGAGAAGAACGGAGGGGTCGTTATGGAAAAGGACTGCCCCGAGCACGGTCACTTCAGTGATAAGATCTGGACCGACGTAGACCTCTACCTGAAGGCAGAGAAGTTTGCGACGGACGGAATCGGAATCCACAACTCCATGAACGAGACCATCAAGGATAACGATGACACCGCAAGTATCGTCATCGACAATCAGAGGATCGATATGCTCTCATGCACGATGATCGCCAATGTCGATCTGACCAACAGATGCAACATGCATTGTCCCATCTGTTTCGCCAACGCCAACGACCAGGGATACGTTTACGAGCCCTCCTTCGAGGAGGTCCACAAGATGCTCGTCGCGCTCAGGTCCGAGAAGCCTATCGCGAATACGGCAGTACAGTTCGCCGGAGGGGAGCCTACGGTGCACCCCAGGTTCGTTGACATCATCGCAGACGCCAAGAAGTTGGGATTCGCCCAAATCCAGGTGGCAACCAACGGATTGGAGTTCGCATACCACTACGAGTTCCTCAAGGCGGCCAAGGAGGCTGGTCTCAACACTATCTATCTCCAGTTCGACGGAATGGATGACGAGATCTACCTCAGGGTCAGGGGAAGGAAGATGTGGGCCAACAAGCAGAAGGTCCTCGAGAACTGCAGAAGGCTCAAGGAGGACGGACTCCACAGCCCGTCCATCGTTCTCGTCCCTGTCATCATCAACGGGGTCAACGATAACCTCGTCGGAGATATCGTGAAGTTCGCTTTCGACAACTCCGATATCATCAGGGCAGTCAACTTCCAGCCCGTGGCATTCACCGGAAGGGTCACAAAGGAGGAGCTGGAGACAGGAAGGTTCACCCTCACTGATCTCGTGGACAGGGTTGAGAAGCAGACAGGTTACGCAAACAAGGACGATTGGTACCCCGTCCCTGTTGTCGCACCCATCTCCAAGTTCGCTTCCATCCTTCTCGGAAAGACCAAGGTCACATTCACCACACATCCCCACTGCGGATTGGCGACATACCTCTTCCAGGATGAGAAGGGCAACGTCGTCCCGTTCCCCAGATTCGTCGACATCGACAGATTCTCCAAGGAGCTCAACAAGATCTCCGACAAGATGGACAACGCAAGGTTCAAGAAGCTCTACGCAGCAAAGCTGATCAAGCTCCTGAACAGCTGTATCGACGAGAGCAAGATGCCCGAGGGATTGACTAAGAAGAAGTTCGTCGACATGCTTAGAGGTGTCATGGGAAGCGATTCCAAGAAGGCACTGGCGAACTTCTCATGGAAGATGATGCTCCTGGCAGGAATGCACTTCCAGGACAGCTACAACTACGACATCGAAAGGGTAAGGCGCTGCGGAGTCCACTACATTACTCCGGACTGCCGTCTGTACCCCTTCTGCGCCTACAACAGCGGACCCGAGTTCCGCAGAGAGATCGAAGCGAAGTTCTCCATCCCGTTGGACGAGTGGAAGAAACTTCACAAAGAGGAGGCCGACAAGATCGATGCCGCACTGATAGTGCCCATCGACGAGAGAGGCCCCGAGTGAGTTCGGAGAGAGTCAAATGATATCTGTCAATGTGGACAAATGCCTGCACTGCGGAGGCTGTGTGGGTTCATGCCCTAAGAATGCGATATTCCTGAACGATTTCGTTCTGGAATTCAACAAGGACTGCATTAACTGCGGTATCTGTGTGAAACTGTGCCCCGTGGGAGCACTTTCGAAGGAGTGATACCATGAAGACATACACATGTGACGTAGTGGTCGTCGGGGCAGGTCCCGGCGGAAGCATGGCAGCCAGGTATTGTGCCCAGGGAGGTATGGACACAATCCTTATCGAGAAGAAGGCCGAGATTGGAGCGCCGCTCAGATGTGCAGAGGGAGTTTCGAAATCCTGGCTTGATGAGGTCGGAATAGTTCCTGACAGGACATGGATCAGAGGTGACATGAAGGGCGCCATAATCAAGTCCACGAAAGGAACCTCCTACCAGCTTGACGAGTCCAAGGCCGGAAACGAGGTCGGATATGTGTTGGAGAGGCACCTCTTCGACAAAGCGTTGGCAAGGGACGCGGCAAACGCAGGCGCCAAGATCATGATGAGGACATCGTGTACCGGCGTCATCCGCGAGAACGGAAAGCTCGTTGGTATCAAGGCCAAATCCATGGGGGAGGAGATCGAGATCCGTGCCAAGGCAATCGTCGCAGCGGACGGATACGAATCCCAGGTCGCCAGGTGGGCCGGTATCGACACCACGCTGAAGCTCAGCGATATAGATTCCTGCATCCAGTACAGGATGTGCAACATCGATGTCGCACCTGATTACTGCGAATTCGTCATCGGTTCATGTGCACCCGGAGGATATATCTGGGTGTTCCCCAAGGGTGAGAAGGTCGCTAACGTCGGTATCGGCGTGGCCGGACAGCTCTGCACTAAGGGAGCTGACGCGAAGTACTATCTCGACAAATGGATCGCAGAGGATCCCAGGTTCAAGAACGGACAGATCCTTGAGATCATGGGAGGATTCGTGTCCACATGTCCCGGATTGGACTGTGCTATTGATGATAACATTATTCTTGTCGGAGATGCCGCAAGGATCATCGATCCCATCACTGGCGGAGGAATCTGCCATGCATGCAGGACGGGAATGTACGCCGGTCAGGTTCTCGCAGAGTGCAACAAGACTGGGGACTTCTCCAAGAAGGCCCTGCAGCCTTACGAAAAGAGATGGCGCGACAGGATGGAGGATAAGCTGTTCAGGAACTGGATGGCAAAGGAGAAGCTGGCGACACTCGATGATGACACCATTGATGACATCATCAAGATGATCAGCACATCCAAGATCACCAACGTTACGGTCTACAATCTCTTGAAGGCCATCAAGGAGAAGTATCCTAAGGTCGTAGAGGGATTCGAGGACCTGATCTGAAAACAGTCAGGGGCATCTGCCCCTCTTTTTTTTATTAATTCTTCACCAGCGCATGCCCTTGCTCTCTTTGGGTATGAACCCTTCGAATCTGGGCTTGTAGAATTCTTCGTTATCGGGTTCGATCGGTATGTTGTGATACTTGAACGTCTCCGTATGGCCGTTCGCCCATGCCACCAATTCCGATAGGAACAATACGGGCATCCCATTAGGCTGGGCATCGTATTTCGTGAAGCACTTCGGACAGGCCACGACTATGAGGCATCCATTGCCGCATTCCTTCTCCCTGTCCGCCATCATCGTTTCTGCCAACACGGTATCCTTTCCGCAGCATCCCATTCCGTTGTTGACGAATTCACAACCGAGAGCCTCTACGACCGCGATCATCTCTTTCTTCAGCGGCATGCATGAGCATCCCGGCTCGATCGCTACCTTGATCTTCCTGTCCAGTTTAGGAAGTCTGTCGATGTTCTTGTACAGGAACTCTACCATGTTGGAAGTCTGCACTCCATGTTCGACAAGGGCTTCGGTACAGCCTCCGCAGAGCGTTATCAGTTCCTTTCCGTGGGCCGCCTTTGAGACATTGATAATCTTCTCATGCCTCTCGGTCTCCTGCATCTCCCTGAACTGCGGTGGACGGAGACAGCATCCTGAATTCTCCAGTTCGGAGCAGGTCTTCCCTACAGCTTTGACAGCCAGCGTTGCAGCGTATTCCAGGTAAGGGGCTTTGCATTCAACAACGCATCCGGGCATGATGTATGTGTCGTCACCATCCCATTCGCAGACGAGCTCGTCGCGGGAGGGGTGGTCCTCGATAGGCATCGCATAGCCTGTCTGTTTGTATGTCTCGGAGACATGGAGATCGTTGGCAAGCGCCTTGAGATCCCTCATGACTGTGAATGGATCGCTCCTTCTGCAGACCTGTGAGCATGTACCGCAAAGGATGCACGTAGAGACATCCTCCTCTCCTCCGATCATGATCTCGTGAGGATCGAGACCGCCATATTTGTTGGCGGGGCAGTACGGTGTGCATTTTCCGCAGCTGATGCATTTCTGCATCAGTCTGGCGATCTCATCCTCAATCATTCCCATTCGATTCACCTCATCATAGGTATGTCCATGGGCTCTCCCTGGGCGATACCTGTCTCCATACGGACTCCTTCCGATCCGCTGTTCATGATATAGGGCGTTCCGCCCCTTGACCTGATGGCTTCCGCGACCTTCTCCGGTTCATCGGTAAGCGCTACCATGCAACCTCCTCCTCCGGAACCGGTGAGCTTTGCACCGTAGGAGTATGGGAGCGATGCGTTGACCAGTTTGTTGAGTTCCTTGCAGGATACACCGAGGATGGAGAGGAGCTTGTGGTCGTTGGTCATGAGACGGCCCAGTTCCTCCACGTCGCCTCTCTTCAGAGCATCATATCCTTCCAATGTGGTGTCTCCCATCTCATCGATGATGTCCGATGCGAAGCTGTTCTTGTCGAAGAATCTTCTGACCTTCGCAACCTGAGGGCCAGTAGGGGCCTTCACGCCGGTGTTGCCTATGACGAACGACAGTTTGGGTACCTTGATATCCGTGACCTTCCAAGTCCTGTCGTTGCGTGAAATCGTCCACAGTTCCTTGGAATCATCCTTGGTGTTGATGGCGATGCCTCCTCCGTGGACACATGCAGATGCATCCATGGGTGAGCCGTTTCCCTGTGCGAACAGTTCCGCACCGTAGGCCTCTTCGACCAAAGCCAATTCCGTTGGCGACTCGCCTCTCTCCGAATGTATGGCCAGGGCCAATGCCGCTGACAGAGATGCCGACGATCCGAGACCGGAACCGGAGGGGATCTCGCTCACCGTCAGGAAATCCAGACAGTGGTTGAGGTTCCTGGTCAGGTAATTGAAATGAGGTTGTTTGCTCAGGTCCAGGTATTCTCCGTTAAGGCTGTTCTTCTTGCTCCTGCGTACGCTGCATGTTATCCTGCGGTCTGTCGCTAGGACCACGGCCGGTTTGCCGTAAACCACTGAATGCTCTCCGAGCACCACGAATTTCCCGGGAGCAGAGGCAGTGTACCATTCGCTAGACATCACTGATTCAATCCGTATTTTCCCATCTCTTCCCTGATGGCATCGTTGGGGTTGCGTCCGTTGAGGACGGGCTGGGGGATCTCCCACCAACCCTCTTCCAGTGCCATGAGCCTCTTTTCGAAGTTCTCATCAGACTCGCCGGGCTGCTGCTCCACTTTGGCGAGCTCCTTCATGACTGCATCCACGAGATCCACTTTGAACTTCTGGTTGACAAGATTCATCCCTATGAAGGAATCCAGGCTCGTTGCCACCTCTTCCCTGTACTCAGGTTGGAGGCATTCCATGAGCATGTCAAGGATGCCATGCGCTGTTGCCTTGAACACGAAGGACATCTTCGCTTCGACAGGGAGCTTGTCATCGTTGAGGGTATCCTCGATGAGTCTCTTGCCGAACAGGGTCTCCATTGCGACCGCTCTGTTCGGATTCTTGCCGAACGCATACTCGTTGAGCAGCTCTTCCGGCGATTTCTCTTCCTCTTCTCCTCCGAAGAGGCTTGCGTTTGGATCCAATTCTCCTGCCATCGTATCATCTCAGTTTCTTCATTGTGGATTCGAGGATGTCCATCCCCGCGTTGATCTTGCTCTCATCGGCTGCGTAGGAGAACCTCAGGTGGCCCTCCCCGTACTTTCCGAATGCGGATCCCGGTGTGCATATGAGTCCCGCTTTGACAAGTTCGGCGGCCAGATCGGCAGACTTCATGTCCATGTCGTATGAGGGGAATGCGTAGAATGCTCCCTTGGGAGGCTGAATGCTCATTCCAGGGATCTCGTTGATCCTCTTGCATATGAGGTCCCTTCTTGCCTTGTAGACCTTCCTGGCGTTGTCCAGGTAAGGGTCTATGTTAGGGAGGGCGTTGAGTATACCGTACATGGCCGGCATGTTGGGGCTGGCGCACACATGGTATTGCATCTTGATCAGGTATTCCATCATCTCCTTGCTCGCGCAAAGGAATCCCATCCTCCATCCTGTGACCGCCATCATCTTGGAGAATCCGCTGGCGACTATGGCCTTGTCCAGTTGGTTCATGAATGAGAGGTGCTTGCCTTCGTAAATGAACGATTCGTAGACCTCGTCGGCCATGATGGTTATGTTCTTGTCCGCAGCGATGTCGCAGAGTGCCTTATAGCTCTCTTCGTTGAGGACCCCTCCTGTGGGATTGGACGGCGTTGTGACGACGATCATCTTGGTCTTCGGGGTGATCTTCGACTGTATGTCGTCGATATCCGGCTGGAAGTCGCCGTCGGTGAGTTTGTATTCCGTGTAGGTTCCGCCAGCAAGCTGTGCATGCGGACCGTATATGACGAATCCGGGACTGGGGACCAGAACATCGTCCCCTGGATTCACCACGCTCATTGTGATCTCCAGCAGCGCCGACGATCCGCTGGGCGTGATCATGATGTTGTCGCCCGTGATGTCGCCGTATTTCCTGAATCTGTCCGCAACGGCCTGTCTGAGCTGAGGGATTCCGGCTGTGGGACCGTATTTGTTGAGGCCGTCCGATGCCGCTTTGTTCATCCCTTCGATTGCTTCCTTGGGAGGTGCGAGATCGGGCTCGCCAAGACCTAGGTTGATCGAGTTCGGACCAGCAAGGTCGAACATTTTCCTGATACCCGACATCGGAATGTCGTTTATCCTGTTGGAGATCTGCATGTTTGCGGGTCATGCCTTCTATAATAAAATAAATGGTGGGTGCTAAGCCGTCTTCAGTTTGTGTTCAAAGCTCGAGATCCGCATCCAATTTATCCATGGCGTACTCCCTCACCAGCAGGGATTCGGGGATGAACTTGTCGTACTTGCCGAATTTCAAGAGGTCCTCGTCGTAGATGAGCGACGTGATATCCTTGTTCTCCAGGTAGTTGTAGACCTTGTTGATGATCTGGTCCTCTGACAGTTTGGTGCGGATATCGATGTAATAGGGCTGGAAAGCACGAATGCTGTCAGTACCTATAACCTTCTGCAGGACTCTGCGGAGGGTGTCGAATTGTTTCGTTCCGAGCCAAGGATACATCCTGAAACCGCCGGTTCTCTCTGAGAACATGTAGGTCATGCCGTTGGACCTGGCCGTCGCTCTGCTCTCTTCCAAACGTATTCTCGCCGCCTCATCCAGATATGGGTATTCAGTATCGCTCTCGAGAACCTCCAGCATCTTCTTCATGACGCGGGTGTGCGTCGGCGGGGTTCCGGACCTCCAGGGATTGCATGCTTCGCCGTCGCATTCCTCCACTTCCACCATGGATTTCTCCTTCGATGCCTTCAAGACCCTCCAGACACGTCCTGCCAGCTGGATCAGGTCATCTTCCTGGGGCATGTTCTGAATGGAGCCGACAGTACGGCTGTCGCATTTGACCAGCACCTCCTTCTTGGTTGTGAACACCGAGCAGAAGTCCCTGTTGAATACGATCCTCTCTGCCTTCTCCCCTATGAGCAATGTCTGGTCCGACATGACCTCGATGTGGCCCAGATTGACCAGATGCTTGATCATCAGTTTGTACTGCTCTTTGGTGATGTTCCTGAACGGATACATGGTGAGGACATCCGAGACCAGCGAGGAGAACTTCGCTCCGATCCCGGGACGGAGGTATTCCATCGTCTGGTGATACAGGAGCCCGAAGGGCATCGAATTGTCCTCTGCAGGTTCCGTCCACCCTTCATTCAGGATCAGTTCCGACATGGCTATGGCCTTGACGAGGCTCATCGATACGCCGTCGAGCGTCGCCCACCATTCCTCTTCATCCTCGTTGCACATGAGCACGAGGTTTTGTCCGTTACCCCTCCTTCCGGAGCGTCCCATCCTCTGTACGAGGCCGGAACAAGTGTACGGAGCATCGATCTGGACGATCTTATCCAAGTCGCCGACGTCTATTCCCAATTCGAGAGTCACAGTGGCCACCGTCGTGTTCTTCACTGACGGATTCTTCAGCTTCTCCTCAGCTATGGTCCTGAGCTCCTTGGAAATGCTGCCATGATGGATGGTGACCTCGTCCGGGTAACCTTTCCTCTCCGAAACGATCCTCAGGGATTTCGCGGTCATCTCGGCACTGTGGCGGCTGTTCGTGAATACGATACAGTTGTTGCCGTGGGTCTCCCTGAACAAGTCCAGATAGTAGGATGTGATCGCTTTCTTCCTGTCAACGCTTTCCGTTTGGGGGTCGGGCAGCGGGAAGTAGTTGTATTTGATGCGGATGTTCCGTCCGTCAGCATTGTCCTCGTAGACGATGCTCACCCTTCTTCCGGTATCGGCCTTCAGCCATTCCGCGGCCGCCTCTTTGTTCGCTATGGTGGCCGACAGACCGATTCTTCTCGGTTCGCAATGCGCCAGCACTTCCAACCTTTGGAGGCAGCACAGAAGCTGCAATCCCCTGTCGGAATCCATGAACGCATGCACCTCATCGATGATCACGAACCTAAGGTCCCTGAACAGTCTCTCCACCTCATCGGGATGATAGGACAGGATGTTCTGGAGCGATTCTGGTGTTATTTGGAGTATCCCTCTGGGATCATCTACCAGTCTGTCCTTGGACGACCTGCCGATGTCCCCGTGCCAACCGGTTATCTTCAGTTCGGATTCACCGAGTACCGGACCCATCCTTTCGAACTGGTCGTTGATAAGTGCCTTGAGGGGTCCGACATAAAGTGCGCCTATGCTCTCAGGCGGATTGCTGTAAAGGGAGCCTATGACAGGGAACATCGCCGCTTCGGTCTTTCCGCTGGAAGTGCCTGCGGAGATGAGGATGTGATCATCGGTCGAATAGAATGCTTCGAATGTCTTGGTCTGAATCTCCCTGAACCCGGACCACCTGCAGTTGTGGATGTATTCCTTGATGAACCACGGCAGTTTCTCGAAGTATTCGCTCATACCTCGAGGTCCTCGATGATCTCATCGTCGGGGTTCGCATCGGCATTGACGACTCTGCCCTCTACAAGGTCCAGGAACTGGAGCTCTGAATTCTGGTGCAGGGTGTCGAGCAGACTGATAAGGTCCCTGGTGATCTCCCTGGGGGTAAGCATCGTGGACGAAACGACGCTGGCCATGACCGTTTTCAGATAGGTCTCCAGCATATCGTCCGTGATGTTGGATTCGTATTCGTACCTCTGCTCGTGAAGGTCCTTGATGGTCTTCAGGAGAACGAAGATTTCCTCATTGGTCAGGGGCTTGAGGTTGATGATGGGGCCGAGGTAGTTGTCGAAACCGTTCTCGTAGCGTCCCGCGACCAGCCTCGAACGGAGCGCCTCATAGCTGTAGAGTCCTCTGTTGGGGTCCTCGATGAATTCAGGGGTTCCGCATACGTATATGGAAAGATTCTTTGTCTTTCCCTGCATGATGTCGTTGAACATCGTGAGCAGACGCTCATAGTTGTTGGATCTGGACACCTTGTTCTGCAGCTTGTATAGTACCACTCCTTCGTCGATGAAAACGACGAGGCCTTTGAATCCGAGACATTTGACTATACCCGACCAGAGTTTGATGACATCATACCAGTTGCTGTCATCGATGACCATGTTGGTGCCGAGGTCCTTCCTGGATTCCTTCTTGAGGTCCAGCTCACCCTTAAGCCATCTGAGTGCTGTGATGTCGTCCTTCTCCTCGAGGAAGTCCTTCATGTAGCATATTATGACCCTCATGAAGTCCTGGAAGTTCTGCAGGCTGGAGATCTCAGCTACGTCAGCACGCATGGATTTCTCGATGCTCTCAGCGTTGGCGTCCGCTCCCAGCTTCTCCTTGGTATCCAGGATCCATCCCTGGAGCAGGGATTCTAGGGCTCCGCCGTCCGGTCTGGCCTTGTACGCCATGTTCCTGAGGAGTTCCTTGTATGTGTTGAGGCCTTCCTTCTTGGAACCGGTCAGCCTCCTGTTGATCGCAAGATCAGCACCCATGACGACGACGCCCCTG
>JAEEGG010004752.1_pt1 | contig 32750 bp, 30 predicted proteins | sample 9134161 | NCBI WGS metagenome assembly JAEEGG01 (sample SAMN16246543, study PRJNA631951) | gut metagenome | biome: gut microbiome; feature: rumen; material: CR-attached | host: Bos | place: Iran: Karaj | collected 2018-10 | reverse complement strand
AAGCTCTCGTATGAGCCGCAAAGGTTGTGGGCCAGGCCTGCCACTTCGGCGACCTTAAGTCCTCTCATCAAAAAAGATAAATTTTTCATACTTTTAAGATTAATGACCGCCACCTTTGATATATTTCCATCTCTCTTGCCCAGCGGAACGCAGGTCGGCTTTTTTCCGTCGTCAAACAGGCAAGCGGAGAGATTTTTGTCGTTTTTCCCATGCCAACGCCTCAGCGGGCGGCGGGGCGGCACTTTTCCCACGCCAAATGACGGCGCGGCGTACCCATCGGTCTTTTTCCATGGCGAAAAAACCGAGCGGACCAAAGTCCTTCCCGTGTGCGCTTCGTGCGGGCACGATAATGCTATGTCAAACAGGAACCTCATCGTCTTCGAATTGTTGATTGGTTTTCAACTTCTTATCGTCTCCTGCCTGTTGGTTGTCGAGGTAACCACTCAGGCTTAGCTTGCGGCTGCTGACCAGCCTTTGTCGCTGCTCGCAGCGGCGCTCGAGTTCCTTCAGGCTCACCACCTCTACACCCCGGTCGTGTGCATAGCGGCTCAAACAGCCCTTGTCGGCGAGCAGCAACCAGCCTTGTTCCCTGGCATATTCCACCGCGACATAGTCTTGGATGGTCAGGCGGCGATGCTGGTCGCTGTCCTCGTAACCTTGGTGGTAACGTTCCATCTCCTCTTTGGAGAAGGCAATCTCGATGATGTCGCCATCACGCAGGTGACGGCGTAGGCGTTGGAGGGTGTTGTTGCTCAGCGACGCATCTTGGTAGAGGTTGAAGGAGAAGAGGGTGATGCCGTTGGGTTTGCTCTTTTTAGGCAGGTCCTTTTGCAGCAGTGGTGCGATTTGATCGATGACGATGATAAGTTTCATGTTATTATACAAATACTAGTTCGTTGATGGTATCCACCTCGACGCCGAGCAGCGAGGCTGCCTTGGCATGGGTGATGAGTTCGTTGCTAAGGGCTTGCAGCACGAGGGTGCGCAAGTAAGTGGTCGTTTCAGGCCGCCATAGGCTTTCGCGCACTAGGTCGCGGTAGGCCTGGTTAGTTTTCTTGTTGAGTTTCATCCGAAAGTGAGTATGGTAACTCTCGGAGATGATGTCGTGTTGATGTGCTTTGTACATGAGGGCTTCGACGGAGATGCCGTAGTCGCGTTGCAGGCCCTTCAGTTCCTCGAGGGTGATGCTTCTGCGTTTCGTGCCCAGCCGGCTGGTGATGACGGTGGTGGTGATGAGCATCTCGTTAGCGAAGGCGTCGCAGAGGTGTTCGATGTCGGCGCCATCGGCGAAGCTAAGGACCAGGTGGGCCAGTTCGTGGAAGAGGGTGAAGCGTTTGCGTTCGGCAGGATGGGTGGCGTTGAGGACGACCAAGGGGGTATCGCCGACCATGGCGCTGGTGCCGCTGAACTTTTCGGGGGCGGGTACTTCCACGATGCGGACGCCAAGGGCTTCGAGGCGTTCGATGGGGTTGAAGACGGGGGCGTCGCCGAGACCGAGGTCATCGCGCAGGCGTCGGGCTTGGGCTTCGGCTTGCAGGAAGGTGGCGACGGTGGTGTCGTGGTAATTAATTTGGAGCAGATGTTGGATGTTGCACAGCTGTTCGATGTCGTTGATGTGTTCCATCTGGTCGGTAGCTGACTGTTGGATGGCGGCGATTTGTTTTGGGCCTAGGGAAGCGCGTTTGCGGAACTTCCAGGCGCTGGAAGGGATGCTGATGGTGAAGGGGCGGTGGAAATAATCGACGTCCACCTCGAGAGCGCGAGCGAGGGCCGCCTCCACCTCGCTTGTCGGCATCATCTTACCCTTTTCGTATTTGGCGATGGCGTTGGCCGACAATGAGATGTCGAGTTTCTCGCTCAGCTCCCTTTGCGAGAGGCATCGCATCTGTCGGGCATTGACCAGGCGTTGCGCAAATACTGTGTTCGTTCCTTCATTCATGATAAGCAGTTTTAACTTAGACTGATGTTGATTTATATTGGGTTGTTATACCATGCATTTTCTTCCTTATTCTCGGTTTGCAAAAATACACATTTTTTAAATATCTGAAAACTTATAAAGAAAAAATTTTCATTAATTTCTCAACAGACAAAAAAAAGCGGACTCTTCTCCGCTTTATGACACTCCCGCCTTTGTACTACACCCAGATCCATAAGCCTCATTGCGGAGGGACCCTCATTCCGCGAAAGCGGAACGCGATCCCCTGCATTATAGGGGCACTCCTCGCTTCCTGTAGCGTGTCTCCGACACGCCATGGATGGGACCTATTCTTACTCCCCCACACTGCGTATGGGGTAAATAGGAGTGTGTGTCTCGACACACCCCTTACCCTCCAAGATGAACGGCAAAAACCTAAATGACCACAAAAAAGCGGCCGTCCTATTAGGACAGGCCGCCTAAGTTTTGACCCATAAAACGCTTCGCCTTATCTTTGATTGCGGCGAAGCAAAGATTTATGACAGATTTACGAAAGATTTGTTTCTTTAAAAAACCATTCGCTTTTCACAGACCCCTTCACCTTATCTCCATCAAATAATCATTCTTAGCAAACATCTTTCCGTATTGTGACTGCAACATCTTTGGGTCAACATTTTCGCCTTTTAGCCACTTGATAATGGCCAATGGCAAATTCACGCCCGCTTCGTAACTGAACGGGAAACCGCCACCAAAGCGGGGATTCAGTTCCAACACACAATAATCTCCATTGGCTCTCTGCATAATATCCACGTCAAGATTGCCGATGTGGTGAAGGTTTTCGCCAATCTTCTTTCCCATTTCACGAACCTCAGGCAAATCCACTGTGATAGCTTTATCTGTTTCACCAGCCCTCATGGCAAGCTTCTTTTTTACCGATACAGCAACATGATTACCGTGCAAGTCATTCATGACATCCAGACCAAACTCCTGACCCGTAAGCTTCTCTTGGATCATGATATACTCATCGCCCACCGATGCGGTTGCCAAAATTGACTTCTTGATTTTCTTCATCAAGATATTGTAGTAGATATCCAGTTCTTCCATGTCGTCGATGGTCTCCAAACCGATGGAACCCGAACCCCAGCGAGGCTTCATAAACAACGGGAAAGCAATCTCTCCATTAGCAAGAGCTTTCTTGGCATCATCAAGACGCACATAAGTTTTCGGAGCATTCAATCCTATTGATTCCGTCCATTGTGCTGTCTTGTATTTGTCGAAACAAATGTCTATGACCTCTGGACCGGAAACAATTACCATCACTCCTTCAGCCTCAAATCTAGTCTTATTCTCAGCCAAGATAGGCAACTCAAGGTCGTTGAGGCTGATGAGCGCATGCACATGATGCTTTCTGCAAATATCCAAGGTAATGTCAATGTAATCCTTGGCATACACGGCAGGCACCTGAATTTTCACATCGGCAGCTTGCAAAGCAGGAGCTGAAATTTGCATATCCGTCGCTATAATCTTATCGCCTTCAGAGATGTTTTCTTTGAAGTATTTTAGCAAATAAGTGCGTCTGCCAGCGCAAGTGAATAGTAAATTCATGATATTGTTGATTTTTTAGTTTAATAATTCACCGTGTGATAGTTTTTCATATTAGACATCCAACGTTTTCTTTATTTCAGCAGGAACTCCTGCAACGAGCGAATTTGAAGGTACGTCTTTGATAACAACAGACCCTGCAGCCACAACACAACAATCACCAATAGTCACCCCAGGTAATATTAACGAACGAGCTCCTATCCAGCAATTATTACCGATGATTACAGGCGCATGTATTGGTGGATACAACTTACTTAATCTATTATAAGGGCCATTGGGGTCAGCAGAAGTTAGTACCATTACTCCATAAGCTAAAGTAGAGTTTTCACCTATTACTATCTTATCTTTTGCAATTAATGTACACCCTCTTTCTATTTCAGCATTTTCATGCATCCAAATATTATGGTAATCTCCAATAACAGTAGGTTTACCAATAAAAAATTTGCAATGAGGTCCTACGCATTTTACACCTAAAATCTTATAAACAAATTGCTTATATCGGATTATCGGTAACAATAATAAAAACCTACCAAGTTTGGTTCTGAAAAATCTCATATATATTTGTTTTACTTACATTTTTCCAAACGCATAATTGCCTCGTTTGCTAACAGGGGTATCCTTCATCTTTCTAATCCATTGCAATAATTCAGCAGTATGTTCACCGAATGCCGGTACACCATGTGTCATTTGTATTGCATAGATAGTTCCATTAAATACATTACATTCTATCAATACAGGGACACCATCTGCGTTGATGGTGAAATCCCAATAAATCAAACCTAACTGGGGAATCATTTGATGCATTCGCATAGCAGCATCACAGACCGCAGAAAAACCTTCTATCACATGTCCTTTAAATACAAAACCAGTATCTGGATGTGAGAGCAAGCAGGTATTGTATGGCATAACAGCTTTATCGGTTAAAGAACCATCCGCATGAACACCAAGAAACATACCGCCAGCCGCTCCATTATCAACCACAGCACCTCCTTGACCCACACGCATAAAAACAGGCAACTGCCTAAATTCATTTTTCCAGCGGTATGTTATCACTCTAAATGTATTGACTGCTTTAGGGTATATCCTTGCTATACTATCATGACACTTTACTACTTCTTGAATCACAAACTCAGAACCAAGACTTCGCAAATCAGTGTCATATGACTCTTTCGAAGTTTGAAAATCCGTTACAAAACAACCTCTACCACCACAAGCAACTGTCGATGGTTTACAGAACACAATTCCCGAAGAAAACAATATTTCTTTTGCCCGCTCCTCGTTAACAACTCGACCATCACCATCACGCATAATGCCACAAGTTTTGGAAAGAACCGTTCGAGGCATCTTAACACCAGCACAAGAAGCGATGTATGGAATGACATTCTTATCCTCAAAAACAAAACCATAATGGCGTTTGTAGTTCATGTAACGTTCAAAGTATGGTCCAAGCAATACATTCGGAAAATAACGCGGGTCAAATATACCTGAATGAGCAGAAAAATATTGATGCCATAAATAAGGTATTTTTTCACCCAAGTTTGACTTGTAGAAATCGTCAATTGCTTCCTTGTTTTCTTTAGTAAGCGTGTATCTTTGTGCTACTTTGAGAAATTGTGACTCTTTGAGATGTTTATATTCAATACGAACTTTCTTTTTTGTCCAAAGCCAGTCGTACACAGAATTCGTTAAATTGCTGATATTCATATATTTTTTATTAAACATCCTGGCTCATCGTTAATCTATGCATTCTTCAATCGAATTGAATCCATACACCGATGGGATACCTGTCTTCAGAGGCATGGTAAGGTCGGGGCTGTCTAGAATCAGGCGATTGTTATCGTCAATGATCTGCTCTCCACGGACAAGTTGTGCCCAATGCAATATCTCGTCTATGGTAGGGGTCTCAATGCCCAATTGCTCAGCCATCCACTTAGCTATGCAGTTACCATAGTAAATGTCATCCAAGAAGAATCTATGGTTGCGGTCGACCTCCCACAAACCCTCTGCGTTTTGAACAATAGGGGTTCCTATGGAAACAAGCGTCTGAGAGGTAACGAACGATTCCTTTACGTCAGTGTTGTGCGACTGATACGAGAAGCGTTCCAAAGCCAAATAATCAAGCATGTAACGGTAATCCTTCTCGGGATGCATTTTAATGATGGCTTGGCGAATCTTTGTATAATCGTCATCGAGTGATGCCAGCAGATTGGCCGATAAATCATCGTAATCTTTATAGAACCACGGCACGTCTTCTTTGTTTTGCCACGTACGCCCATACACCTTGTATAGACCTAGACAACGTGAAGTGTGGATGATTTGATTATCAACAGAAAGGGTAAGGGACAAAAAGTTGTCGGCTTGCTCCACTTTACCCTTGCCAAACCATCTGTAACAAATTTGCTCTAGCAGTTCCTCGTCAATTTGCTTGAAATAATGCTTGGGGTAGCAGGCAGCATAGTTGGCAGCCTTGCATCCATAAGTGACGCCTATTTCACCATATTTAATCAGACGGCAAATCCAAGGAATCAAGCCAAATGCAAAGGTTATGATGTTCTGCAAACCATACTGATGTTTGATTTCATCCACCATCCAATTCCATCCTCCTTGACCATATACAGTTCCCACAAAAACATCTTTTTCCTTATTTAAATAAGGTGCAATCTCGTGTAGGGCCACACGGTATTTGTGAACTGGCATAGTAAACACCACATAATCCGCATCAGGAAATAATTCTTTAGGATCACTTGATGCTTTCTTAATATCACCTGAATAGGTTCCAAGCACCTTGCCCGATGGATCATGCCATTCCAACTGGATGGTATTGACCCATTTTTCAGGACGGGATGTGTAAACATAAACATCAAAGATCGAATCCTTCAAGAAAGGAATCAAAGTGTGTGAACTGCTGCCGCCACCACAAACTACTAACTTTTTATTATTCATAGCAATTACTGTTTTTTTAAGCTTTATATAAATCCTGAGGATCCAATTTTTCCATTAAAATAGAATTCCCATTCTCATCAAATGCATCAAAAAGAGCTTGCACCACTCCTGCCTCAGTAACAAGCTGATCTTTATTCTCAGCTGTAATTTCGGCTGTAAATATAGCTCTGTCAACTATTCTAGCTTCTGTCCACTCATATCCTTCATCGGCATACAAGAGTGTCTCTACACAAGAAGGACGTTCCTTTATCTTATCAATTCCGACAATCTTGCCTACTTTCCCTTCCTTACCTTTAAGCAGAAAATTGATATCAGCAGCATAGCGTCCATTGTATTTAGCCATATCCACTGGGAACTGGCTAATATCACTTACCATTTTACCTGTCATGGCATAGCGAATGATCATTCTGATTGCATCATCACCAAAAAGATGACGTTGGTGATTGAAATAAGAACCACCCAAGCGGCATCCCATTTCGAAGAAAGTAACTTTATTGCCATCACAATATCCCTGCATGAACAACAAGCCATCAGAAAAACCCAATTCACGGTACATGTGAGTTACTTTTTCATTAATGTTCTCAAGATAGAAATCGATATTTCGGGAAGGGGCTATAGCAATGTTAGACATATTAACGGCACTACCACGGTCAGGAGCCATATAACGGTCAAACATTGACAGTAAACGATATTCGCCATTCACGGCCATATAGTCAAGCAAGAAGTCTCTTCCTGTAATATAGTCTTCTATGATAGCATTACCTGACCCAGAATAACTCAAGGCTTCAGCAAATTGAAGATCAAGTTCTTCTCGATTACGACAAACACCTGCACCACGAGAGCCACTACTATCAAGAGGCTTAACAAAGACAGGGTAGCTGATTTTTGAATAAACTTCGTCTGTGATTTCACCACCGACGAGATAGGTCTGTGGTACGGGTACACCATAACGGTTACACTCTTCTTTAAATGCTATCTTGTTGGTACTCACTTCTATCATCTTTGGCGTGAAATAACAAGGTAGCCCCAATTCTTTACACACATCATAACATGGCTTCATGAGAATATCAATGAAACCAGTGGTTACTCCATCCACTTTTTCTTTTCTGCAGAAATCCACCAATGCTGGCACATCGGTAGCACTAATTAACTCAAACTGATCAGCATACTTGCGTGCAGGAACTTCAGGATTATAATCGGCTACGATGACATACAAACCCATCTCCTGAGCACGAGTAACTATCTCGATTTCAAGCGTTAGGCCTCCAAGCACTAACAATTTTTTTCCACTATAGTTTTCCATATAGTTAATTTATTTTGTTATTTTTTCTCCATTTTTGCTTTTCTTTCTTCATCCAAATACATTCCCGTTGGCAACACTTCAATATCTTTCTTTTTGATGACATTGACAATCGTTTTGAAAACAATCTTCACATCATTCACAAAAGACAAGTTTTCCACGTATTGAACGTCTAATTCCAATCTACTTTCCCAATTCATTTTGTTTCGACCACTAACTTGAGCTAGACCCGTCATTCCAGGTCGCACAGTGTGTCTAATCCTCTCTCTTTTGGTATAATACGGAAGATATCGTGGAAGTAATGGTCTAGGACCAATGAAAGACATATCCCCTTTAATGATATTTAATAGCTGAGGTAACTCGTCAATACTAGTGGTTCGCACAAACTGGCCTGCTTTGGTAAGCCGAAGTTCATCGTCCAACAGATTGCCTTCGGAATCACGTTCATCAGTCATTGACTTGAACTTGATAACCTTGAAAATCTTTTCTCCTTTGCCCGGTCTCTCTTGGAAGAAGAATGCTCCAGCTCCTTTATTTGCAAAATGCAGCCAAAGGGTAACGAAAACGAAAAGTGGCGATAGGATGACAAACAACAACAATGCTCCGGAAAAGTCAATAACACGTTTAAAAAAATGCTTATACATGACTTAAAGATGTTTTATTATTGCATTATATGTGTTTTCTATAAGATAGTTTTCACAAAGGTATTTGAAGGCTTTCTCACCCATTATCTTAATATCAGATTTAATCATTCTATCAAGAATTGTTGTAAAAGCTTCCACCGAGTTGCTTTCACACCAGTAGCCAAACCCATTGGCTTCTGCTATCGACCCCATATCACAATTGGGGTCGGTGGCACATAGCACAGGCATTTTGTTTTCAAGATAATTAAGCACTCGAGATGGGAAATTGGGGATAGTAAAGCGATAATCAAGAAAAATAAGACCAACATCGCATGATTTTACCAATTCATCATATTCAGCTTGTGGCAATCCATCCATAACAGTAACAGATTGTGGATGTTTAGTATTATACCATGTCTTCAACTTGGGCAATTCCGTACCTGTTCCAATTACAAGGATATGACAATCATCCCTATTATTATTAGCCTCCAAACATTGAATCAAAAACGGTATACCCTGTGGCTTCCCAAGGTTTCCACCATAAATAAAGATAGGTTTGTCAATAGGCAAACCATATTTTTTTCTAACAACTTCCCGCTTATGACTGTCTTTAATGTCAGCATTCGGTAACACCACCGAATTGGGAGCCACCTCAACACGATCAGGATTTGTTATTTTTGAGTTATGTTTTAAAACGAATTCCACATTGGCAGGGCTCATGCAACCAATATAATCTGATATCCTATATAAATTCTCTTCCTTTTTACGAAAATATTTGTAAAACAAACTGTTTTTTCCAAACATACCAATATCTACTGCATTTTGCGGAAATATGTCTTTCAACAGTAAATATGAAACTGCATTTGGATTCTTCTTCTTTAAGTACTTAACCACACCCATTAACGTAATTGGAGGTGTACTGTATACTATCAACTCATATTCTATTCCCTGTAGATAATGTTTAATCGCTCGTTTATATTGACCTTCAACCATCACTTGTCCCAGACCTTTTTCAACGATATTGGTTTTGCGGAGATTAAGTGTCTTAACGCCAAGAATGTGAACAGCGTCCACCATTTTTAGTTCCGTTGGTTTACCCATGTATCGCTCATGAGGTGTGACAATAAATACTTGATGACCCTCATCGCGAAACTTTCGCATAAGGTCAGTATAGATGCCACGCTTGGAAATACCGCTAATGCGAGACATTGTAAGAAAAATAATATTCATAAATCTTATTATTTTAGGTCAGACCTCACATTCTTTCAGTTCTAAAAGTTTCAAATCATTCTATTTTGTAGCCACAGACCAGAAAACTTGTCTTATGGTATTTCTGGAAAATACCGATTAATATCCTCCAAACTCGGATTCATGATATGGAACAAATCCACAACCCCGGAAATCTTCTCATCCGGCAGATTCCACCATTGGATTTCTTCAAGTCGATCTATGACCTCTTGAGGAAATCTATACTTGATCAACTTTGCTGGCACCCCGCCCACAACAGCATAAGGTGGTACATCTTTAGTCACAAGAGCATTACTACCAACCACTGCACCATCACCAACCACCACTCCTTGCTTAATGGTCACGCCATGCCCAATCCACACATCATTGCCAATAATTGTTTTCTTAGATTTTGGTAAATCAAACTTTGCAAATCTTTTTGACGGACCGCTATGGCGAACATTTTGAAACACTGGCGAAGTGGAAACCCAAACCATAGGATGTTCTGCCCCTCCGATGAAAACATGGTCTGAAATGCTGCAAAACGCACCAATTTCAGCATTCACTATTTGACAACAATCGCCAAAATACGAATACTTGTCCATAGCCAAATTCACGACATTACAACTTCTTCCTATCACTGAAGTATTATCAATACAACTATTAATAACACAGGTTCCATGTAGTTTCTTTATCAATTTTCCGTATAAATATGATAGATTCATGATTTCTCACTTTTTATATCATCCAGAACTTTTTGCGCAATAATACTATATAAGAATTGATTTGAAAGCTTAGAATGAGATTTTTCAAGTAATTGGTTATAATATTCAGGATCTATATATAAGCGTTCCATAAGAGATTGATAATAATCCGCTGTTTTACCCTCCATTAAAACACAATTACCACCAAAATCGACATGCTCAAAACCTTTAATCTTACTAAAAGCGCAAGGCACCTGTGATGCTACAGCCTGTTCCCATAACACAGAATGCAATCCTGGAAAAACCACAACATCAGCTGCATAAAAATACTTATATACTTCATTAGAAGGCAACCAGCCGACATATTGAATTCGATTGGAAAACAAGGGATCAAACACTTGTTTCAAATCATCTCGTATCGAGCCAAAAATAAGCATTTTAATACTTTCATATTTACTTTCCGCAACAGCCTTAGCCAAGACATGTATGTTTTTCAACGGATCTATCTTTCCTCCTGTTACAACAAGAAAATCTTCATTGTTAATTCCAAATTGTTTTCTGATATTCTGCCTGATTTCAAATTTCTTATCAAACAACATATATTCATCGTCTGCACCCATAGGAAGCAAGTATATCTTTTCTTTTGGAACTCCATACATATCATGCAGAAATTCACATCGTGCTGGAGTTACACCATAGAAAATTTTGGTAATGTTTTTAATTTTTCTAACTACAAAGTTCTTTACAATATACTTGGTATAATAGTATGAAATTTTATTCTTACAGCTATTGTTGAAATCAGCATGACTATCAAACACTATCGCCACATTGGGATGCTTTTTTTTATACCTCTTAAAAAAACGATAGTTTAACGAAGAAACACCATGGATAAATAATAAATCTGGATTGATAGAATAAATAGCTTTAGACAATCCACAAAACATATGAATGTGCTGATTTGTGGAAGTAGGAAGAGCTGGTCGAAGCCTAATCAATCGTATTCCATTATCGATCATTTCTTCACCAACTGGCGAACTTATCACTTTTCCCGTATTCTTGTCAAACTCAGAATATGTTGGAGCTATGATGCTTACATCGTGCCCCAATTTTGCGTGAGCTTTTGAAAGTAAATTGTCTTGATAAGCATAGTGTTTGCCAAACACATTGCTTGTCAAACAAACATGAACTATCTTCATTGTTACAATCTTCCGTCGATAATATTTCTTGGCAAAACGCCCTTCACATCATAGATGACTCCGCCGTCCTTGGCCAAGCCTTTCACGTCCATGTTCATGAACTCCTTGTGCGCCACGGCGAGGATGACGGCATCAAACTGCGTCGTCGGGGCATCGTTGGTGACAGTCACGCCATACTCCTGGAACACATGCTCGGCGTTGGCCCAAGGGTCGAAGACGGTAATGTTCGGGGTGTACTCGCGCAAGGTCTGGTAGATGTCCACCACCTTGGTGTTGCGGATGTCGGGACAGTTCTCCTTGAAGGTGAAACCCAAGATGAGAATCTTGGCGTTTTTCACCAGCACGCCCTTCTTGTTCATGCACTTGATGGTCTGGTTGGCCACGTAGGCACCCATGCCATCGTTCAACCTTCTCGCGGCGCGCATGATGCGGGGCAGCACGCCATAGACCTGCGCCTTCTGGATGAGATAGTACGGGTCGACGCTGATGCAATGACCGCCCACCAAACCAGGACTCAACTTGATGAAGTTCCACTTGCTGCTTGCCGCCTCGATGACGTCATGCGTGTCAATGCCCATCGCGTTGAAGATCTTCGCCAACTCGTTCATGAAGGCGATGTTGACGTCGCGCTGCGAGTTCTCGATGATTTTTGAGGCCTCCGCCACCTTGATGCTCGGCGCCTTGTGCGTTCCGTTGACAAGCACGCTATTGTAGACGCTGTCGACATAGTCGGCAATCTCAGGATTGCTGCCCGAGGTCACTTTCTTTATTTTCTCTACCGTGTGCAACTTGTCACCCGGGTTAATGCGCTCGGGACTGTAGCCCGCATAGAAGTCCACGTTGAACCTCAGTCCGCTGACACGCTCCACCATAGGGAGGCATTCCTCTTCCGTCACGCCCGGATAGACAGTGGATTCATACACCACTACGTCACCTTTGCTGATCACCTTGCCGACAATCTCGCTGGCGCCTAATAGAGGCTTGAGGTCGGGACGATTGTCAGCGTCGACAGGCGTAGGCACGGCCACCACATAGAAATTGCACTTCTTGATCTCTTCAAGGTCGGTGGTGCAGCGGAAACCATGGTTGTCGATGGCATCCTGCAACAACTCGTCGCTGACTTCAAGGGTGGCATCATGGCCCTGCATAAGGGCGTCGACGCGACGCTGGTTCTTGTCAAAGCCAATGGTTTCAAATTTCGTTGAAAACAGGCGGGCAAGGGGCAAACCCACATAGCCGAGGCCTATTACACAGATTTTAGTGTCTCTCATTTAATTATATATTAATTAGTATATCAACAAGTCGAATTGACTAGTATTTTCTCATTATATGAATTTCTTAGCGCCAAACCAAACATAATAAAGTTAAAAACAGTAGCGGTGCCAGGACCAAACGGGAACGTTGGCTCCGCCATAGAAATGATAAAAGGGATTGACAGTAAATAATAGCCAATATTGAAATTATTGTGATTGTCAGATTTTATGGTTTTCACAATGACTTTCCCCAGAACAAACAAATACAACAATAGAATGGGAAAAACAAAAACAAGTCCAAATTCAAAGGTTCTATTCAATGGATAATTATGAATTTGAGAAATCTCTATTTCTCTCCGGATATTACCCAACCAAATGTTTTGAGACAAAAACTTAAGTGCGGTTGCGTTTCTTTCGCCTCTACCTGAAGTAATATCACCTTCTTCATAGTTTTGGAAGAAACTATTGTAAATGAAATCTTTCACAGAGGACGGCAACACCAAATACACAACTACTGCAACAAACACTGCCAACAATAAATAGATAAAAAAGTTCTTGCCTTTATATCTTTCATAAAGAACGTAAAGAAACATCATTACCCCCGTCAACGTTGCCGCTCTGGCTCTGATAGTCAGCAAAACCGCCATGGAAAGAACAGCAAGTGCAAACCATAACAATCGGACGATACGTTTTGAGTTACTATTCATCCCAAGAACTAAAAAAGCAAAGTTTCCCGTGACAAGCATTACACCCAATGAGTTTTTGTTATCCGTCTCATATTGGTCGAGGATAACGAAACCACCCACATTGGTAAACACCTGCATCAAGCCAACAAACAAAATAAGGCCTGAAAATGCAATTAATACAATCTTTAGTTTTTTCTCATCCAAATCCAATTGCCACCCAATCATAATTGCAACCAAACAAATCGCAATCGAGCGGATATCACTCATCATACTTTTGCTGCCAAAAGCAGCAAAAGCAATCAGATAATAAACCACTATACAAACCCACATAAACCAACAGGCGCGAATCATTTTAGGCTTCAGCATGGATTTCACATTCAAACACATCAAAAACAATCCTGCAAACACCAAAATGATGTAACGCGACAATATCGTTCCGCTTTCCATACCAGCAGCACGACTGATGTCAACAATTGTTGGGTGAGAAGAGATGGTAATCAGAAAAACCAACAACAGCAGCACCCAATAGCGTGCCTTATGCCAAAATGTAAGATGCATATTATTGTTTTTCAATTTTTACCATACTACCAAACAGCAATTGCGTTTCAGGCAGTCTATTCACATCAAAACCACCGCAAGGTGTGAAAGTAAGTTCTCCAAAAGTCACCTTGCCTTTTTCCAAATAAAAATCAGCCCGGACAAACGGGAAAGGTTTCGAGAGTATCGCGGCATACTCAAACACTTTTTCAATACCTTCTGGTTTTGGCAAAGTGAAATCAGCAGGCGCTTCTTTGCCTCGCTTGTTATAGCGTTTCAGATTCCAATTCTTGTCAAAGAAATAATACTCTGCACCATGCTCCATCTGACCACGCTTGCCGCACACCAATACACAGTCTGGCACACCATTGAAACAATACAATTTGTAATCCACTGGCACATCCCCGTCTTCCGTCTCAATCAGTTTCTCACAAATCAATTTGGGCGGAATGCCTTTGTATTGCATTTCGGAATAAGTCAGATAGAATGTGTCACGAATTTTGTACCAATCGTTCAGTTTGCGTTTGGCATCCGCAATATCCAGTTTCGACTTGTCGAACACGATCAGGTTTTGTCCACAGCCAAAGTTCCACTTGATAACAAACTGATTGGGCAAAGAGCCCCAAGGAATATCCTCTACCTTATCGTAAGCACCATACAATTCGTTAAGAATTTCTGGACAACCACATTTCTCAACGTATTGCCGAACAGCATACTTATCTGCACATTGGGTAACCAAAGGATTTTTATAGTAGGTATTAAATTTCAACCATTGTATTTTCTCATCCAATGTTTTAGGATTCTTCAAACGGATAGGCTTCTTAAATTTCATCAAATAAACCACCCTTGTATTCAGCTTGGGTGAAATCCTAGTCAGTGTTTGCTTAAACCATGTGCTGGATTTTGATTCGGTTAATCTTGACATGTTTTTCGAATTATAATATTAAACAGGAGATCCTTCAAACCTAGTATTTACTCTATTCTTAACAACAGAAAGTATTTCTTCAGTATAATCCCCAAAAGCAGGACCATGCGCAACTTGGCTTAACTCCGCAGCCCTATTCCATTCGATCAAAGCGGGATTCCCGTTTTTGTCGACAGACATGTCCCATCCGATCAAGTTGAAATAAGGCAAACGCAGATGCATCTCCTTGACCAAATCCAACACTTTTTGGAAACACGGCATCTGATATCCATCCAAAACGGTACCGACATCTGTCTTCGGCATCAAAGGCTCTTTTGGACTTCCAAAAGCCACACCTTTTATTTTACCAGTTTGCAAATCTATGTCAGCTTTGATTCCTCCTGCGGTCTCGTTGTCAATCACCTGATTCATCCTGCCTATTCGAATAACTGCATAGAGAATGACTATTTCATTTCCTCTTCTGTAGGACATCACCCTCAACGTGTTGAGCGAGGTCGAGTTAAGCTTGGAAATGCCTTCATGCTGTTCAAAGCGTTCCTGAATGATGAAACTGCGCTTATATTCCTTAAACAAGTCTTGTATCGAGCAGTTCAGTGAGGGAATCATTCCATTTTCAGTCCGAATCAGTTTCACTCCCTGGCCCCAAGTTCCTTCAAGTGTTGGCTTAATAATTGCTGCATCGAGGTTGCTGCATCTTTCGATGGCCTCTTCCAAAGATAATGGATGACAATCGTCGTAATAGTAACCATTTACATTCTTGATGATGGTTTTTGGCCTATTAATGTCAGGGAATAAGGTATCATAAAAACCTTTATCCACATAGGCATGGCGGAATTGAAACTTATTCAAACGGTAAATGATTTCTGAGTTATAAATGCTTGCTGGAATATATTTTTCAGAATACACCCCGTTTCTCGAATACAGATACTGATGCCAATAAGTTGGCACTTCTCTTCCAAAATGCTTTTCGAAATACGCCTTGATATCCGATTCCTGACCTTTGGTCAGCGGTTTCATCGGACATAATTGCATTGATTGCTTAATGGTTTTCTCATAGCTTTTTTCGATGCGTTTGATATCGTGGTTATGCAAGAACTCTTTAATTGCAGTTTTCATATTCATTGGTTGTATTTATTGCACTTTAAGTCCAAATTATTTTTTAATATATCTCATCAGCACACTCCTTCTTGTATCGTTTCGTATCAGAGTAGTCAATGAGAAATCATTGGTAAAATCTTCTTTTTTTATAGTTTTCATCCATTTTCTAAATATGGCTTTAGTACATGATTTCAACGTGTCTGGATGAAATGTGTGATCAACAATCGGCATCTCATTCTCTTTCGCCAAACGAGAACATTGTTTCTTCAGATAATCCAAATATTTTTCTTTATCCGTCAAATATGAACATAGCGCTTGGTTTTGGTTTCTTCTTGTTTCCGAAGAATCAAGTGAAAGCTTAATGTTTTCTTCGTTTTTTGTATTGAAAACCTGATATGCCAGTTTCTCCCCATCAAGTTCTATTACCACACACAATCCTTCATACCAATGCGGTCGATTGGTAGCACGATAAACGTAACCTTCTTTGCTATTAAACAGAAAATTGCCGAGACTGTAGAAAATGGGTTTCCCTTTATATTTCTCCCATCCTTGAGGGCAATGGGGATGACTGGCTATGACACCATCAGCACCGTAATCAATGAAATCGCGGTAACGGGCTATAGTTTCTGGTTGTTGCACGTTTATGTATTCAATGCCATCATGGGGTAAGATGAAGAGATAGTCCACCTGTTTCTTGACTTCTATAATATCATGGTTTACACGCAAATCATTGATAAAAGCACAACCCAGTCCATCGTGTTTGGTAACATCATCAAACACACCCGTATAGGCTGCAAACGACAAACCAAGGAATCCTATCTTTATCCCATCCATTTCCACAATCTTTGGTTTATAGGCTTCTTCGTATGTACCAGCCCCAAAGGCAGCATCACCTAAGGCAGTTTTCGTTTTCTTAAAGCCTTCTTCGCCCCAATCGAAGGCCTCAAAAGTCGAACATTTAAGGAGGATTGCTGCCTATGAGTAATATACGACTTTTTTTTGCTGGCGATTTCTGCTCCAAGCCATCGACATCAAGAATTAGTGTGTCAGACGAATTAAAGAGTCTGATAGAGTCTTGTGATGTGAAAGTGGTGAATTTTGAAGTACCATTGACCCCCTTGGTTTCTATGCCACCTCAAAAGAGGGAACGCTTTTTCCAACACGATGATGCCTCTGGTTTTTTATGTGGACTTGGTTTCAATGTTTTTTCTTTGGCCAATAACCATGCGTTGGGCTGCCTAAACATCCTATATTCCTTGCCTTCTGACTTCAGGAAAACTTGGCAATCATGTTTTTGTCTTTCATCGGGAGTCTCCAAGCTCCTGTGGCATAATGTTTTACCCCCACCTGCAAACCAACCGAATCCCAAAATTTTCGCCATGCCAAATAACAATCCCTAATCTCATTTCTCCACCCTCGGCGGATGAAGTATTGCCCCGTCCTGTCCCAGAAATCGTTCACTTCTATCACCACGGGACCTTGATCGGTAATGGCTATGTCCCAACCTGCAGCTTTGCAATATGGAAATGCTTGTTGGAACTTCTTTACTTCTTCCTTTATCGCTTGCCAATTCTCAATAACAACACCGTTTAATTGGCTACCGCTGTCGGGGTGCTTCTCAATGTCCTTTATGTTACGCCAACCGTCGTATTGGATAGCGTACTTAATTTCACCTGTTTCTGTATCCACACACACATCCACATTACCACCTCCACCCGCGTTGTCGACACACTTGCCAGCACGTCCAATTTTAATAAAAGTGGCTATCACCCTTGCAGAACCATCAGGCCACAATGTGGTCATGAATCTCACCGTATTGACCGAAGACTCATTGAATGCAGCAAATTGTTTGGTCTGCTTTACAACACTTTCAAAAATCAAAGCATTTGTACCTAAAATCGATGAAAGCAAAAGGGTTTCCCCATCAAAACGGGTCATGATGGCATCGTTATCTCGATATTCAATTGCATAAATAACCCACACATTATCGCCATGCGAACTTTCGGTAGTTTTGATGACACATGATTGAACTTGTTTGTTTTCAAGTATGCGTATAACATCATCAATGTCGCTTGCGTTTTCATCACTCGTGATGTATCGAGCTTCCGGCTGGTAGTAGCAATACAGCTGCGACTTGCGCACACCTGTGTCTTCAAGCATTTTATGTGCCATGTATTTGTTTCTCGCGAGTGAATAATACTTTACAGGATTCAAATAATCCAAATAATATCTTTGCTCATTCAACCCGAGAAAAGTGCGACGGAATTCTTCGTCACGTTTTTCAAATTCGAATTGATAGTACTCTTCTGTTGTGAGACCTTTCTCTTTATGCAACTTCTTGTAGTCGGCGATTATGCGTCTTTTTTTTGTCGAATCAATAGTTGCAGCCCACTGCATTAATTGATGGTAATTAATATAGGGACGTAATAATCGTTTTACAATACGTTTTATCATTATATATCATTTTAACAATTTAATTCTTTCACCATTTATTAGAGGAAAGTAAAATACAAAGTATTAGTTCTTTGTTTTTTACCGAAATGATTTTAGAAATACTTTTCTATTTCCTTCTTTAATCCCCCATGTACGGCTTGAATCAAAGAAATCTCCCACCAACCATTACCTTCAATAAAAACGGGGCCATTTTCGGTAATTGCTATATCCCACCCCACAGAGTGACACCTATATAAATATTTATGCAACTTAACCGCAGCCTTAATAGCTTCTTGATAAAAAGGTATTTCAAAATCCTTGAATACAATGTGCGTATCCGGATGCTCTTTTGTAGAGGTTCCATATTGAGGCTTTAAAAAGCCCCTATCCATCAAGCATCCTTTTTCCATGTTTATACCCACGAACACTCCTCCTTTCGCCCAATTATCCACAGAACTACCCATCCTTCCCATTCTTACACCTGCGCCAAATGGATGCACATTCCCATCCAAATCCATAACGGTTTGCAAACGAATGGAATTGATACAAGAAGGACAAAAAGTAGCCATCTTAGGATGCTGGTAAATCCGTTCCTGTATCAAGTAATCAGCAGAAACCACGCGCTGAATTAAATCATCCATACTTATTTCTTTTCCATCTGCAAATGCCTTTCTGTTCTCAATCCGCAATGAGAAAATACCTTGTCCCAACTGCCCATCAGATGGTTTGGCAAAAGCATCCATATCATTCGAAAAAAAAGCTTTCAATTGTTCGTTTGCCGATCTTGTTGTAACAATTGAAAACATAGAATTGAAATATAAAGGAGATTTGTCTTTTATATAACAATAGACTTTGGGCGTTGGTATGCCAAATCTTTCCAAAAAAATGTTGAAATAGAATTTATCACCCGTTATGACACGTCCTGTCAGCTTTCCATGAAAATCATCATATCTTGGATTTTGGAAATTCAATTGATTGATTCTTTTCTGAAATTGAGAATATGGAGTAATATACTCTTCCTTTATTCTCTCTCGGGTCATTTTCGCACGATCAAATCCGTATGTGAAATAAAAAGGGTCAATTTCGCCATATTTCCATATATACCATAGAAAATCTTTAAGTATCTGTGATTTGCTCTTTAGGTTACTTTCTGGATAATAGGTTGCCTTATTTATATAATCTGCTTTATGCAGAATAACGGAAATGGTTTTATGTATTTTATTATAAATACTCATAATCAATATCTTTATAAATGTACTCTATAATAACCATACTTCTTATCTAATACGGATTCTTCCGCTTCATTCCAAACCCTTCCCACACCTCTTTTTACAACTTTAACAGGTATACCTGCGAACAAACAATGTGAACCATTTTCAGAAAGGTTTTTATTGACCAAACTGTTCGATGCAATTATTGACTCGTCAGGAATAACTGTCCCTTTCGAAATTGTTGTACGATTCCCTATCCATACATAATCTCCAATTACTATTTCTTTTGTTAATGGAGCTATTTCTAAAGATTGCTCTCCTATCGACTTAACATAATGAAAACTTGTATCTATTATTTGGCATTCCCAACCCAAAGCCACTCGTTTTCCAATGGTTATACTATCAAAACAAATGATTTTGCAACCTGTTCCAAAAGTTTGATAAATACCCCCACAAGTCAATGTTGCTTTATCAGATACTAACACATATGTTCCTTGAAAAAAGCGAGTTGGGCCATTTAGAACCATTGTTCCTCGTATGGTCCATTCCGACCTGGGTACAGAGGTGGCAACATAATGCGATGAATAACCTATTCTGACCATTCCAGAACGGGCATTATTAACTACAACCACACCCGATAAATCACGAAAATGAACATTACGATATATAAAAATAGGTAATTTTATGGCTTGACAAAAAGGTAACATTTTTAAATTGAACCAAATTGTCTTAAATAAATTGGTATGTAATAATTCCAACAATAATTTTAAATAATATTTCATTATTTTGTGTCAATTTGATTTTCCGATTTTAAAACAATAAAGAGTTAAATGATTCTACTCTATTAGTATTTGATTCTTTTGACTATCTCATCATGAACATCCTTAAAGAAAGGCCCTGAACATAATTGTTCTGCCGTAATACCTGGAATAACAAGATTTGCTTCAATAACAACTGGTTTATCATTGACATCAATAAAAACATCCCATCCAATTACTCCACATTGTGGAAAATATTTTTTGTGAAAATATTCTATAGAAGAAACTACTCGGTCAAAACAAGGATATTTTATTCCACCAAATTGTATTCCATTATCTGATTTATTCACCGAATGGATTTTATCATCCCATCCAATATCATTTAATATGCCATCTTTATTAATACCTACAAGATAACTGCTATTCCAATTATCAACTTGAGATCCTTTTTTCCCGATTTTTAGCATAGCTCCATAGGTATATTTCCCTCCAAGATAAATTGAGGTAATCCTACAACAATTCAATGATGTTGGATTAAGTCTCTCTATATCTGGATGTTGTATCACCACCTCTTGTACAATAAAGTTTATTGTAGCATTGTAAAACAATTCTTTGAACCATTCCTTTGATACATTACTGACTTTATCCAGATTTACTTTCTTCACTCCATGTCCTTGCATGGAATACAAAGCAGGTTTAATAACAAATTGCTTCTTTTCTTCAAGGATTCGAACCGCTTCTTCAAATGAGATTACATTCATATCCTTATCATATAAGATACTATTTATGCATCTTATATAGGCTTGAGGGAATGGTATCTCTGGAAAATAAACATCAACCAATGCTTTATTCTCCAAGGAACAGACTTGTTTGAATGGATTAAGTTGTTTCTTTATTAAAATACTATGATAACCCACACTAATGTAATATGGATCAAAGCCAAATTCTTTTTTATAAACTCTTGCCCATAAAACATCCTTTTTAGAAAATCTAAAACAAGGCCAAGTCTTTTGTAATAACACATACTCTTCAGAGGTAAGTTCTGGAAGAGTGAGGTTTCGCGTTTGATTAACATCAACCTTATGCCATTTTCTCATCTCGGCCTTTCGGTTCACAAAACCAGTGACTCTATTTAAAAAACGCACTAACATTGATCTATAATAGTTTTATTGTTAAATCTACCAACTAATATTCTCTTATTTAGTATTTATTGGTCAATAATAGTCTAAAAAATAACCATAACTATTGCTTTTTTTTCTCCCAAATCCTTAACCTACTAGGAATAATGGTCAAAAAGTATCTATATGATTCTGGTTTGAACAATAGTGACCAACCCATATATATAAGCAAAACCACTAATAATTTCACAAGTCCATCTGGATAAAGACTGAAATGTAAAAACCTTCCACAAACATAGCTTATTATTGCGGATAACAATGTAACAAAAGCGACAGGAAAAAGATCAAGTAATTGCTGTTTCCATGAATAACCAATATACTTTGATACAAGGCCTATGTTAACAGCATAGCAAAACCAATTATAAATAACACAACCCACCAACAATCCTTTCATTCCAAACCAATACAAACCTCCTACCATAAAAGATATACCTATAGTACGCTTTATCAAAGTCCATTGGAACATTAATCTGCTCTTTCCTATGGCAGCAATGGTTTGTGTATTCACAGCTTGTAAACATTCTGATAATCCAACAAGGCACAACACTTGAAAATAAGGAATACTTGCCAACCATCTGTCAGAATAAAGCAAAACAAATATCGGTTTAGCCGTTAACATAAGAATAGCCATTATCGGAAATGTAATATATGATATAGTCATTGTCAATCTTTTTACCATATTGGCCATTGCCGCTTTGTCATCTTGCACCTGTACATACAATGGATAAGTGACTTGGGTCATCACTGAAGAAATGCTGTTTGAAGCTAAACTTTCTGTGCGAAGAGCTTTTGACCAATATCCCAATGTTTCAGGAGAATAAAATTTACCTATTAACAAAGTGTTCAGTTTTGAACAAAAAGTATTGACTAAATGCGTCATAAACATATAAAAGCCAAAACCAAACAATTCCCTAAAAGATTGCCATGAAAATCTCCATATTGGCCTCCATTTGATGAAAAACCAAAAAACGACGGCAGGAATAGCTGCTGCAATCATGTTTTGAGCCACTAACGCCCATACACCAAATCCTTTGTATGCCATAAAGATAGTTACACCCAATGAAATAATTGAAGTTGTAACCGTTACAATTGATAGAACTTTAAAATTTAGAGTCTTTCTTAACTGATTACGTTGGACTATATTGAAGGCATAAATAAACAATACCAAACCCTGTACTCGCAAAACATCACACAACAAAGGAATATTATAAAAGCGTGAAATTGCTGGTGCGCTTACAAAGAGGATAGCATACATTAGTCCAGCCATACCAAGGTTCCACCAGAAAATGGTAGAATAGTCATCCTGAGTTGGCTGTTTTCTCTGTATCAAGGCTGAACCAAAACCACCATCAATAAAGGCCTCAGCCAATACCATAAAGATGGACAACATACCGATGCATCCATAATCGTACGGAGTAAGCAAACGTGCCAAAATGATGCCCGATACGAAGGATATAAACATCGTCGAGTACTTCTGCAACGCTGTCCACACCATGCCGGAGGCGGCTTTTTGCTTTAGGCTTTTTTGTGGCATTGTTTTTTAGGGGTCAAATTTAAAGGATATATTGTGTTGATATGGAACTTGTTCGACTATGACCAGTGACTATGACCATGACCGCTTTTACGTAATGTGGAGGTTTCTTGTCTTCGTTTATGTGGTCATTGTCATTGGGCATAAGTCATTGTACTATTGTCACGTGTATTTATTTAAAGTTTTGGGGTTAGAATTTAGAGTTCAGAGTCAGTTGGGAAGTTTAGAGTTGAAAGAGTTTGAAGTTTGATATATTGTTACAATGTAATCGAGCTTAAATAATTCAAAAATTCTTTACATATCCGATAGACTGAAACATCGGGTTTCAATCTCGTAATTGCTGAAGTATTTGTTGCGCAACAATTCCACCTTTTCCTCAAAAGGCTGCCGCTTGAAATTGCGCTTGTCGCGCTTTACCTCAGCAATGAGAACTTTTGGACTATCATAATACACCGCTACAACATCCACTTCGTGCTGGTCATTGTCGTTCTTTTTGCTCCGACTACCCTCCCACCAAGATCCGATTTGTGCTATCGGCAACTCTTCGCACAACTTATCCTTGAAATAGTCCTCCAATTCTTTCCCTGAATAGGTGGGATAATCCTGAATGACAATATCCTTTAATCTTTCCCACTGACCCGTCTGGATCAGATTCTGGTGTTTCACAACATAACGGAACCAGAACCTCAAGAAGTGGTCTTTAATTTCGTATCTGACCGTCTGAGTGCCTGGTTTTGACATGATTGGCCGTTTTTTGCAAACCATATCATAATCCTCTTCCAAACGCTGCATAATTCCGCCGATGCTCTGTACACCTGTCATTAGTATAATACGAGAACTTTCGGTAGCACCATTCGCTATGGCAGACAACACCGAATAGTAGGTCCCGTATTGCTTGCCCATCTCCTGTATCAGAACAACATTCCCTTCTTCAAGGAATAAGGAATTTTCACTGCACATTCTTTCCAAAATGGCCTGCACGCTAACGCATCCGTGATCCATCAATACTTCCACATACTTAGGTACACCGCCTGTTGTGGAATAGAGTGCCAAAAGGTCGTCATTTGTATAGTTGGGATTGTAGTCTCGTAATATCTGTTTCAATACGCTTGGCGAAAAAGGCTTGAGCCTGATGATGCCTGACGCTCTTCCATAAAGCGGTTCCTTATAGTCCTGAAATATGCGGTGCATTAAGGTGTAAACGGACCCGCAAATGAGTAGGTTGACATGGGTGTAGTCCTTGGTCTGGTCCCAAATGTTTTGGACTTCGCTAAATACGGCAGGATTGATGTTGTAAAACTCCTGAAACTCATCCAGTATCAAATTATAGGATGTGTTTCTCCCGTATTCCATACAGAGACGGAAAAACTCACGGAATGAGGTGATGCCTTCTGGAACAAAAATGCCGAGTGACCGTCTGGCCTCCTCCGAAAACTGGTTACAAAGTGTCGCTTCGTTGTTTCGACTGACAAAAAGATAAAGTGTCGGCGTGGCCTCGCAACTCTTCATAATCAGCTTGGTTTTGCCGATTCTGCGTCGTCCTGTCACCACAGTCATCTGCGAACTGACAGAAAAAGCTACATTCCTTATTCTATCTAATTCGTTGAGTTCCTTCTGTCTGTCGTAGAACTTCATACTTCGAATTTTCGCGACGGTTATTTTCGCAGTGATTATTTTTCAAAGCGCAAAGATACAAACTCTTTTGCAAATACAATGTCAAACTTGTATTTTACCTACCTTCGGCGAAATCCTTCAAATAGGCAAACCTCGGCGTTAGTTGGCCTTCTTTCAGAATCATCGAACGGTCGATCACATCGGAATGCTCACCCTTCAACAAAGGCTCAAACACATGTTTCGTCAGCATCTCACCGAAATAGGCACTGGTATCCATGGCCAAGGCATTGGGGCAGGTGTCGACTGCCATCACGGAAATGTTGTTGGGTGATGAGAAAGCAGGTTCGTCTTGCTCCGTCATCGGATTGTAGTCATAGTAAGGATCATCATGCGTGGCAGGACGTACCGTCGACTTGATGCTGCCCTTGATGTCACAAGTCACGTCGCCAATCATGCGGATGCGCATGTCCTTGTTGCGCAAATCTTCTTCGCTCAGATAAACCGGTGCTTCTGGTCCCCAGAAGTGGGCACACACCAACACATCGGTTTTCTTAGCCCAACGCATGAAGTCGCTTTCGTATTCCTTGGCATTGTGAGTGAAGTCGTTCCACGAGAAGGCACCACCGTCCTTGCGTTTCACCAAACGGTCCACGTCGGCAAAGCAATAGGACAATTGATCAACCTTGTCCGTGGCAAGATACGCTTCTTCCGTCAGCTTTTGGGCACCGATGTTATCCAACACATATTGTGCACCTTGTGACACACGGCCTGCACCCGTTACCATCAGTTTCACCTTGGGCAACTCTATGCCTTTCAAAGACTCCAACAATTGAGTCAGCGTGAAACGACGGTCAGGTTTGGGCAATTCATACAATTTGTGCTTCAAACCATAACCACGCAACGTATAGTAAACACCGACTACACCAGCCCACCAGCCGAAGGCACAGACACGGATGCCCTTGTCATCTACAAGGTATTCATAGTCGCAGAAGGTGATGTGCTTCTGCATGAAAGCTTGCAACAACGGACGGTTATATTCCTGCATCTTGGCAATATGACCGAAGAAGAAGTAGTGCTTGTTCGGAATCAAACTTTCTATCTTGGCTTCCTTGATGCCAAAGAGGATGTCGGCATCGCTGACATCATTCAGCACTTCAACGCCTTCTGCCCGATATTCTTCATCGGAGAAAGCGCGGATATCACTGGCCTGCACCACAATCTGATGCTGTGGAAACTGTTTGTTCAATTCTGCCACCTGCTTGGGGGCGAGTGCCACGCGGTTGTCCACCGGGGTCTTGGTTTCTTTGATTATGGCTATTTTCATGATGATTGGATTATTGTCTTGTAAAAATTATATTTTGAAAACGTCTTCCTCTTTCAACGCCTCCCAAGCACCATCCTTGGTTTCTAAGATAACTGAACCCGATTCCAAACACTCCAACGAATGCCATTGACCCATGGGGACGCTGAGCCCACAAATGTCACCACCGGCTTCAACGAAGATGGTGTCGGTAAGCTCGCCCTTGTCGTTGTAATAGAGCCACTTCACTTTTCCTCGAAGTACCACGACAGTTTCAGAAGTGTTCTGATGGCGGTGAATGGGCATCACAGTGCCTGGTTCCAAGGCATTCAGCATGCGTTGGCTATGGTCGTCAGTGCTGTTGCGCAAGTCAAGGTTCATCCGCAAGCGTGGGGATGATTTGGCTTGAGCAGTCAAGGAGTCAAGGAGTTTTTGATCAATCAGCACTTGAAGTGTAGAGTTGAGGGTTTAGAGTTGAGAGTCAGTTGTTAGTGTAGAGTTGAGAGTATAGGGGTGTAAAGTTTGAAGTTGAGAGTTATTATTGTTTGGTGTCTGAGGGTTGATAAGAATTAAGTAAGCCTGAAAGAAGACGGGCATCTTCTTCAATAAGCAGATCCATACTCTTACGATCGTCGGTTGTGATGTAGCCAAGATCCTCTGCTATCTCGAATTGAGAAGAGACTTCCATTAAAGAGCCATAGGCTATCTCAATAAAATGAGACTTGTCTTTAACCGAAAAACGATTTACGCCCTCAGCAATATTTGAAGTTACAGAGACCGAAGCTCTTCTTAATTGGTCACACATAGCGTAACGTTCTTCGGCAGGAAACTTCTTGAGAAGCTTATACGTTCTCTATACTACTTCCTTAGCCTTTTGATAAGCAATCAATTTTCGATAACCAAATACTTCCATACTTTAAAACTTTAAACTCTAAACATTTAAACTACTCTAAACTCTCAACTCTAAACTCTCAACTAAAACTTACGCCAGACCATCTTGTTCACAATCCCAGTATAGCTCTGGATGATCTTCACCAAATAAATCTTGATTGCTCCGCATCAGCATAAGTTCGGCACCCCATTCAACTCGTTCTGGATATACTCCAGACTGGCAATCTTGGCCTTGGTCTCTTCAAGATTAAGCCGATAGGTATTGTCAGAGTTGAATTCCTCAATGGAAGCTCTCTTGGTATCACCCTCCTTAAAAAACTTGTCGTAGTTCAAGTCACGGTTATCTGCAGGTACTGCGTAGAAGTTGCCCATATCGATGGCCTTGGCGGCCTCCTCCTTAGTTAACAAGGTCTCATACATTTTCTCACCATGACGGATGCCGATGACTTTTATCTCTTCCTTCTTTCCACCGAAGAGTTCGCAAACGGCCTCGGCCTGAGTCTGAATGGTGCAGGCAGGGGCTTTCTGGACGAGGATGTCACCGTTCTTGCCGTGCTCGAAGGCAAATAGGACGAGATCCACAGCCTCTTCAAGGCTCATGATGAAACGGGTCATCTTGGGTTCGGTCAGCGTGATGGGGTTGCCTTTGCGTATCTGGTCGATCCACAACGGGATGACGCTGCCGCGACTGCACATGACGTTGCCATAACGTGTGCAGCAGATCTTGGTGTCACCAGAGAGGCGGCTCTTGGCTACAGCAATCTTTTCCTCAATGGCCTTGGTGATGCCCATGGCGTTGATGGGATAGGCAGCCTTGTCGGTAGATAAGCATATCACGCATTTAACACCAGCATCGATGGCAGCATCCAGCACATTGTCCGTGCCGATGACATTGGTCTTTACGGCCTCCATTGGGAAGAACTCACAACTGGGCACCTGCTTAAGGGCTGCTGCATGAAAGACGTAATCCACACCCTTCATGGCGTACTTCAGCGTACTCTTATTGCGCACGTCACCGATATAGAACTTGATCTTATTGGCCACCTCTGGCATACGTGCCTGGAAGTCGTGGCGCATGTCGTCCTGTTTCTTTTCATCACGGCTGAATATGCGGATCTCACCGATGTCTGTGCGCAGGAAACGGTTCAACACTGCGTTGCCAAAACTGCCTGTGCCGCCTGTAATGAGTAGCACCTTATCTTTAAAAACACTCATATCTTATTGTTTGTTATTTACTTGACTGGTTCGAAAAATGTGTCCGGTTTGTCGGGGTTGAAAACTTCGTTGCAGTACATGACGGTGACGAGGTCTTCGGTGTCGGAGAGGTTGATGATGTTGTGGGTGTAACCCGGGAGCATGTGAACAGCTTGTATATGGTCGCCGTCAACCTCCCATTCAAGCACCTTGCCCTCAGGGTCGTTGAGTGAACGTTGCTGGATAAGACCATGACCCTTCACCACAATAAACTGCTCGAACTTGGTATTGTGCCAATGCTGCCCCTTGGTGATGCCTGGTTTTGAAATATTGATGCTTACCTGTCCTGCATTGAGGGTATGCACCAACTCAGTGAAACTGCCCCTGTCATCCACGTTCATCTTGAGCGGGAAGGCCGTCTTCTCATACGGCAGGTAACTTAAGTAAGTGCTGTAGAGCTTCTTGGCAAAACTACCCGAAGGAATTTCCGGAATCATAAGAGTCTTGGGCTGCGCGGCGAAGTGATCGAGCAACTCGACGATTTCGCCTAACTTCACGTGATGGGTTATGGGGCAATAGCAATAACGGCCTATTGTTTTAGGAGATTCCGGGTCAAGCCCGGAATGACTCGGAGTGGGAAGGACAGTAAGTCCGTCGAACTCGAAGCGATGTTCCTTGCCTTGCAAGGCGGCAATCATTTCGTCAACGAGGTCATCAATATAAAGGAGCTCCAACTCCACAGACGGGTCGTTGACGGTGTAAGGCAAGTCGTTGGCGAAAGCATTGCAGAAGGTAGCCACTGCCGAATTGTAGTTAGGCCGGCACCACTTTCCGAAGAGATTGGGGAAACGATAGATCAAAACCCTTGGGCGCAACCCGTCATCGCGGACTTGATCCGTCATCGCGGGCGAAGACCCGCGATCTAGAGATTCCGGGTCAAGCCCGGAATGACGGTGCGCTTTCAAAAAGTCCCTTTCGTAATCCAAAAACAACTCCTCACCTGCCTTCTTGCTGCGACCGTATTCGCTATTGCCGAAACGGCCCGTCAGCGAGGCCTGCTGGCTGCTGCTGAGCATCACTGGGCAGCGGTTGTTGTGTTTCTTCAGTGTATCCAACAGGGTGCTGGCAAAGCCGAAGTTGCCTTGCATGAACTCCTCTTGGTTTTGGGGGCGGTTTACTCCAGCCAAATTGAACACGAAATCGGCCTCTTTGCACCAGGCATCCAACTCCTCTGGAGTGGAGTCAAGGTCGTACTCATACACCGCCTCGATGCTCAACCCCGGATGGGTCTTGTCCTTACCAGCTTGTATGTTTTTCAGTGCCCAGCAGAGATTCTTACCTACAAAGCCTTTGGCACCAGTCACTAATATTTTCATATTCATTCAAATTACGCAGATTACGCAGATTTTTCTTGATTTCGCAGATTAGAGTCCGTTGACACGACGATGTATTGATGAAGCTATATCATTTGTTTCAAAGTTCACCAACAAACCGAGTTTCAAGCCTGTCATTTTCAAATAAGTCTGCAATTGTTTAAAAAATACATCATTGACGTATTGTACTGCTTTCAGCTCAACAATTACTTTCTTTTCTACTAGTAAATCTATTCTATAGGCCTTTGGAATAGAGACCCCTTCATAGACAAGTGGTAAGTACACTTGAGACTCTACTATCATACCCGCTTTCTCAAGTTCAATTTTCAATGCCGCTTCATAGGCACTCTCTAATAGCCCGGGGCCAAGATTGTTATAAACTTTAAAGATGCAGCCTCGTATCTTATATGATATTTCGTTCTCTGTCAAATCTGCGAAATCTCCTTTATCTGCAATATCTGCGGAAAAATCGTTAGAACTTTCTCCAAACCATTTTGTTGACAACGCCCACGTACGACTGGATGATGCGCACGACCTTGGTGGAGACGTTCTCATCCACATAGTCAGGCACAGGGATGCCAGGCAGACCGTCGCGAATGAGGCTAACAGCCACGTCCACACTCTGCAGCAGGCCCTTGGTATCAATGCCGCTGAGCACGAAACAGCCTTTATCCAATGCCTCGGGACGTTCAGTGGAGGTACGGATGCACACCGCAGGAAACGGATGGCCAATACTGGTGAAGAATGAAGATTCCTCGGGAAGGGTGCCACTATCGGATACCACACAGAATGCATTCATCTGCAGGCAGTTGTAGTCATGGAAACCCAGAGGTTCATGCTGAATGACTCGCTGATCCAATTGAAAGCCACTTGCCTCCAAACGTTTTCTCGAACGAGGATGGCAGCTGTAAAGGATGGGCATATCATATTTTTCCGCCATTCTGTTGATGGCATTGAAGAGACTCAGGAAATTTTTCTCGGTGTCGATATTTTCTTCACGGTGGGCGCTGAGAAGGATATACTTGCCCTTTTCTAACCCAAGACGCTTGTGGATGTCGGAAGCCTCAATTTCAGCCAGATTGTTGTGCAAGACCTCAGCCATAGGAGAACCGGTCACGTAGGTGCGCTCCTTGGGCAGACCAGTGTCGGCCAGATACCTGCGGGCGTGCTCGCTGTAGGCCATATTCACGTCGGAGATGATGTCTACGATACGGCGGTTGGTCTCCTCAGGCAGACATTCGTCCTTGCAACGGTTGCCAGCCTCCATGTGGAAGATGGGAATGTGCAGGCGCTTGGCACCGATCACGCTGAGGCAAGAGTTTGTATCTCCCAGCACCAGCACGGCATCGGGTTTCACCTCCACCATCAACTGGTAGCTTTTTGCGATGATATTGCCCATGGTCTCGCCCAAATCTGCACCTACAGCCTCCATATACACGTCGGGGTCAGCCAACTTGAGATCCTTGAAAAACACGCCATTGAGATTATAGTCGTAGTTTTGGCCAGTGTGTGCCAACAAGCAATCGAAATACTCCCTACACTTGTTAATCACTGCCGCCAGTCGGATAATCTCTGGACGGGTACCCACAATGATCAGAAGCTTCAACTTCCCGTTCTCTTTAAAATGCGCCATATTTTGTTTTGCTTTTGTTAACTATTTGATTTTATGCAATTCGAAATCACCAGTTGTCTATCGTAGAATTCCATGTTTCGAATTTTCGCGACAATTTTTTTAAAGCACGAAGATGTTCTGTACGCCAAATTTACAGACGTCCGTCGATGATGTCTCTCGGCAAAATGCCCTTCACGTCATAAACGACGCCACCGTCCCTGACGAAGGCCTTCACATCCAAGTCCATGAACTCCTTGTGGGCCACGGCGAGGATGACGGCATCGAACTGCGTCGTCGGGGCCTCGTTGGTGACAGTCACGCCATACTCCTGGAACACATGCTCGGCGTTGGCCCAAGGATCGAAGACGGTGATGTTCGGGGTGTATTCGCGCAAAGTCTGGTAAATGTCCACCACCTTGGTGTTGCGGATGTCGGGGCAGTTCTCCTTGAAGGTGAAACCCAAGATGAGAATCTTGGCGTTTTTCACCAGCACGCCCTTCTTGTTCATGCACTTGATGGTCTGGTTGGCCACGTAGGCACCCATGCCGTCGTTCAACCTTCTCGCGGCGCGCATGATGCGGGGCAGTACGCCATAGACCTGGGCCTTCTGGATGAGATAGTACGGGTCGACGCTGATGCAATGGCCGCCCACCAAACCGGGACTCAACTTGATGAAGTTCCACTTGCTGCTTGCCGCCTCGATGACGTCATGCGTGTCAATGCCCATCGCGTTGAAGATCTTCGCCAACTCGTTCATGAAGGCGATGTTGACGTCGCGCTGCGAGTTCTCGATGATTTTTGAGGCCTCCGCCACCTTGATGCTTGGCGCCTTGTGCGTTCCGTTGACAAGCACGCTGTTGTAGACGCTGTCGACATAGTCGGCAATCTCAGGCGTGCTGCCCGAGGTCACTTTCTTGATTTTCTCTACAGTGTGCAACTTGTCACCCGGGTTAATGCGCTCGGGACTGTAACCCGCATAGAAGTCCACGTTGAACCTCAGTCCGCTGACACGCTCCACCATAGGGAGGCATTCCTCCTCCGTCACGCCCGGATAGACAGTGGATTCATACACCACTACGTCACCTTTGTTGATCACCTTGCCGACAATCTCGCTGGCGCCTAATAGAGGCTTGAGGTCGGGGCGGTTGTCAGCATCGACAGGAGTAGGCACGGCCACCACGTAAAAATTGCACTTCCTGATCTCTTCAAGGTCGGTGGTGCAGCGGAAACCATGGTTGTTGATGGCATCCTGCAACAACTCGTCACTGACTTCAAGGGTGGCATCATGGCCCTGCATAAGGGCGTCGACGCGACGCTGGTTCTTGTCAAAGCCAATGGTTTCAAATTTCGTTGAGAACAGTCGGGCCAGGGGCAAACCCACATAACCGAGACCTATCACGCAGATTTTGGTGTCTTTCATTGAGAATGATTTCGTTATTAACTAACTCCTAACTGACGACTCCTCACTTTCAACTAAACAAAAGCTTCGCCAGGTCAGTCACAATTTGTGTTGACAAAAAGTTGATTCTGAAAAAGATAAACAAAAATCAATGAAGTCGCGCTTCATTTGCTTCCGTTCTATCTTCATTTGCCTGCAAAAATAGACAAAAAAACGTAGCAAAACACAAATAAACACAAATTCCTTT
>JAEEGG010004751.1_pt1 | contig 32753 bp, 24 predicted proteins | sample 9134161 | NCBI WGS metagenome assembly JAEEGG01 (sample SAMN16246543, study PRJNA631951) | gut metagenome | biome: gut microbiome; feature: rumen; material: CR-attached | host: Bos | place: Iran: Karaj | collected 2018-10 | reverse complement strand
CAAAGAACATCTGCGTGGCTTTGTCTGTCTTGTCGTAATCGCTGCTCAGTGCAAACAGGTCACGCACCTTCTGATAGAAACGCTTCTCGGAGGCTCGGATGTCACGGATGCGAGCCAGCAACTCGTCAAAGTAGTCCGGACGCCCGTCAGGATTCTTCAGCCGTTCGTCGTCCATCGTAAAGCCCTTCACGAGATATTCCGTCAGATGCTCTGTTGCCCACTGCCTAAATTGAGTGCCACGAATGCCTCGTACCCTATACCCAACTGCTATAATCATTTCAAGTGAGTAGAATACAATATTGTAATTCTTGCCATCGGCGGCAGTAGTCAAATATTGTTTGACGACTGAAATTTTGTTTAACTCTCTCTCCTTCAGTATGTTAGCAATATGATGGGAAATCAATTGTTTCGAGGTGGCAAAAAGTTCTGCCATCTGTTGCTGGTTCAGCCATATCTTGCCATCCTTGGCGTATAGAGCCACAGAGGAACGTCCATCAGCTGTACGATATATGATGATGTTCTGTTGTTCGTCCATATATTCTTTATCCTTCCGTTACTATTCTGCGTTCGTCCTCGGTCAGGCCGTAGAGGTCGAACACGCGGTTGTCTATCTCGTTGTCGGTGGCAGTGATTTGTGCCGAGAGGTCGCGGCACTCTGCTACGCGCTCTGTGAAGTAGTCTTCCCACTCGTCTTGCTGTGAGAGGGTGAGTCTTATCTTCCGTTTCTTCAGCTCTGCCACAAAGCCCTTAAAGTCCATCGTGTCGAACTGCTGCAGGGCTGTCGTCATCTTCACGCCCTCAAGGTTATCACTCAGGCGACGGAGGAAACGGGAGCGCTTGTCCTGAAGCTGACTGACGTTTTGCATTTGTATGTCAGTCAAGTCTGCCAAGGGCTGCATGTCAACATCAATGGGTATGTGGAAATTCTCGAAATAGACCTTGCGGATTTCTCGTGTTCCTCCTTGTAGCTCAGGACAGTTATACCATATCCAGAGCTTACACAACTTGGAGTTAAATATGGCAGTAATGAATTTCAAATTAACGGTATCATCATTAGCCGTAATCATAAAGGTTTTGTCATTGCCAAAGAACCCTTTCTCGTCATAGATAAACGGGAATATGGAGGTCATGTTGGGATACATGATTTTGGGCTTGGAAAATTCTTCATAGTAATCCGCTGCCCAACGTTGTGATGCATACCATTCATAGCGGATGCCTGTCTCAGCTTTGTTTCTTGCTGATAATTTCTCCTTATGCTTCTGGAGATGTTGGTAAACTGCAGGATATTGAATTTCAAAATCTTTCTCTGCTTCTATCGAACAACCTTGAATAGACTTGTCAAGATGGCGTGGGAAATGCCAAGGAACAAATAATAGATATTGCTCTTCCCACACAGGCATCCACGCCTGTATATCTCTTCCTCTCAAAAGTGGCTTGATGAGTTCTGCGCTCTTTAGGTCTTCTGATATGAGCCTGTCTTTTGTCGCACCATCGATGAAGAAGGCATCGTTAAAGCCTGTCTTAATTCCATAGTTTATAGATATAGGCATATCTTTTAGAGCAGTGCCTTTCTGCATCTTCTGCAAGATGTTGAAGTGCGCTTTTGGTTGGATAATCCATTCTGCTTCACCGAAGGTTTCGGCAGGGTAGGTTGCCAACTGCTTTGGCACCTCATGTGCAAAGTCCCCATGATATGTTTTTTGATTGAGCGATAATGCCAGTACTTCATTGTCTCGTTTGTCGCTTTTCTTTGTTACGAAAATGCAAACAATTGTTGCGGCACCTTCAAAAAATTGAATATCGCCGAAGTTGATAATCTGCTGAAGGTCTGTCTTTGCCATAAACTTGCGCAGTTCCTTGCCGTATGATACAAGCATCCACTTGTTGGGCATAATGAAAGATTGCAAGCCTCCTTGCTTCAACAGGCTATGCCCCTTCTCAGTAAACAGACAATATAGGTCGGCGCTCTTGTTGTAGGTTTCATACCCACATTGAGCATAGGCATCGCTCATGGTTCCAAGGCTCTGGAGTTGCACATACGGCGGATTGCCTATAACCACATCAAAGCCGCCTTTCTCGAAGACTTGTGGAAATTCCTTCTGCCAGTCGAATGCTTTGGTGCCTGCTATGGCAGGGTCGCTAATGAGGGAGTTGCCGCATTTGATGTTCTGGTTCAGAGTGTTCAGTTTGCGATGAGTTTTTGCTGTGCGCAACCAAAGTGCTAACTGGGCTATGCCGACACTCTCTTCGTTGATGTCGACACCGAAAAGGTTGTTCTCCAAGATGCTGTTTTCTACACCTTGGAATTCTATAGCAGAACCCGTTACCTTTGCTTCCATTTCGTCGATGTGCTTGTGCTCTGCCATCAGAAATTGTAGGGCTGCATTGAGGAAAGCGCCACTACCGCAGGCAGGGTCAAGTATGGTGAGCTGGAGCAGCCATTCACGATATTCGTGCAGTTGCTTAAGCAGACGTTTTTTAGTCTGAAGTTGGCGACGCTGATCTGAGAAGTATTCATCTTCTATGATGTTCAGTTCTGTCTTCTTCTCAGTACATAGACGTCCTATGGTGTTCTCTACAATATACTTCGTAATATATTGCGGTGTATAGAAGACTCCGTCCTGCTTGCGCTTTGATACCTGTGGTGCTGAACCGTTGGTTATCTGCTGCGTAACTTCCTCTATTTCGCTGAGGGAGTTTTCGAAGATATGTCCGAGGATGTTCACGTCAACATCACTTTCAAAGTCGTAGGCAGAGAGTTTGCGAGTGTGCTCTGCCAATGGTTCGTCGCTTATCTTGATGTTGTCGAGCACTTCGTCCGGCTTGAAGAGTCCGCCGTTGTAGGCGAATATCTCATACTTGCTGCTCTTATGACCAGTGTCGAGGTAATTGAAATGTTTCTTGATGCGCTCGTAGAGAGGCACTTCCATGTCAAGGTCTTTCAGCTGATTCCATTCGTCAATAATCTGCAGAATCATATTAGGTGGGAGCAATCCGGCATCCTCGGCAAAGAGGACGAACAACAAGCGGTCGAGCAGTTTCTGCGTTTTCTTAAACAAAAGCAGTTGCCAGTCTTTCTCGTCCTTGCCCTCAGGCGTAGGATTCTGCTCCAGTATGTCGGCAAAGAGTACTCGTTTGAACTGGGAGTAGTCCTTGTAGAGTGCTTTCGTTATCTGATCTTCGCTCGATACAGATTCTTGCTTCATCTTTATGGCAATGCCATGTTCTATCTGTTGCCAAGCAAGGCAGATGTAGAGTTCACGAAACTCATCAAGAGTCATGTGGAAGATGTCCCACTCACGATATTCCACTGCGTTATCTATGTAGAGGCGCAGTTTCTCAAAGTTGGAGATGATAACAAGTCGCGTTTCCTTATGCTTGTTCTTGTATCCGAATGCCTGATTCTCTATGCTGGCAAGGTCGGGCGTTTTGTGGTCTTTCAACTCTATCACACCAATTACCGCACCATTGAGCAGTATGGCACCATCAGCTTTCTTCGAACCAACTTCGTTCTTCAGTTCTGTAGTTAGATTGTAGTTGGGCGAAGGATTGATGGTGTAACCAAGCACGTTGACGAACAGTTCACGCAGGAAACCCTCCTGAAACTGCTCTTCCTTTATTTTATGTATATTGTCTTGAATATCCGTGTTCAGAAAGAACTGCTGGTATTGTGCCCATGGCGTTGCAACCAGTTCTTTGTCGAACATGTTCAGATATTTTTTGACAATGTTTTTCTGAAATAGCATAAGAGATCTATTTTAAGTTTGCCGTATTTATTGTGGCGTACAAATTTAGAGAATCTTTCCGAGAATACAACAATTCTTCTAATAAAAACTTTTTATAGCGATGGTAGTTTTGTTTTACTAAAAAGGTAAGCAAGTAGGAAAGTAGGAAAGTAGACAAGAATACTCTTTAGAGTAATATATAATAACATTATTAATAATAATATTATAAAAACTTATACTAAGTAAAGTCCTCCTTCTGCATTCCAAACTGGTAAATGTCCACTTTCTTACTTTCTTACCTTCTGCATTGCAGCTTTGAGCGGATTTCTCAGCGTCCAAAAAATACCTCTCAATTTACGAGCCGTAACCTCGTGGGCAGTGAGCCGTAACCTCACTCATGGTGAGCCGTAACCTCGTCAAAACTGAGGTTTCGTGGGGTGCAGATTTAACTTAATCTGCATCCCTTTTTTAACCCCGTTTTTTGCAGGAAATTTTTGCGAAAAAAGACGTGTTTTTTTGTTGAAAATATTTGCAGAAACGGCTTTTATTTCGTATCTTTGTAGGGAAGAAAGGCAGGAAACTCCTGACCTGGATTAGTATCAACATAAACACAAAGTAAAACATGAGTAAAATCCTGTACGAAGTGTACAAAAACGACATTAAGGACTCAGAGTCCGCAATGTTCGGGAAGTATTATGCTCGCCTAAAGAGCATTGAGACCATGAACATCTCAAAGATGGCTAAGCACATCTCAGAACATGGTTCAGTTTTCACAGAGGACGTAGTTGAGGGCGTCATGAAGAAGTTCAAGTCGTGCCTCATCGAGATGCTCCTCGAGTCGAAGAAGGTGAAGGTCAACGGACTGGGTACGTTCTACCTGACATGCGAGTGCCAGAAGGGCGGTGCCGACAAGGAGGAGGACTTCAACGTGAAGGAAAACCTGAAAGCGCTGCACATCCGTTTCCTGCCCGATCAGACTGCTGAGGAAAACCTCTCAAGCCGCGAGTTCATCAAGAAGGCTGAGTTCTACAACATCAAGAACCTGCTGAACACAGGCTCCGGTGATGCAATCACTCCAGACGATGGCGACGACTCAGGCGACACTGACGGCAAGACCGATGGTAACGAAAACGAAAACCAAAACCAAAACGATTCTAACGAAAACGAAAACGAAAACCAAAACCCTGGTGGTGGTAACGGAGGTGGCGGCACCGGTGATGGCACGGACGAAAGCTAATTGAAAATTTAGCTTTGGAGGTTGGAAAATTCTCTAATTATTAATGAAAAAGTGAGCTTTTCGGGGCTCACTTTATTTTTTTATTTCAGGTTGTCGATGAGGGTGGCTTTGCCGCGGACACTCTTTTCTTTGCGGACGGCGGTGCCGTTGAGGGTGAGTTTGCTTTCGTTATCGACTATGGCGATGACCTGGTCGGCATGGAGGGTGAAGGTTGGCTGCGACTTGCGCATGGTGATGATGGTGGCTGCGTGGGTCTTCACGTTTTTGAAGACGGAGCGGTCGGTGTCGCTGCCTTCGAATTTGAAGTTTTCGCATTGCAGACTGTCAACGAAGAAGGAACCGCTGCGCAGGGCTCCGACATGTACGTTGGGGTTGGCCCAAGTGCCGCGGCTGTAGAAGTTGCCACCTTCGCAGAGGGATACGTACTGGAGGGTGGGGGTGGTGATGTAGGCGGTGAGCTGGTAGTTGGTCTCGTACATGTTGAGTTGCTCGTTTGAGTCGGAATGGAGTCCGAGGGTCAGGAGACTGCTCTCTATGTCGATTGTCACGTGCTCGAGCAGGGCTGAGTCGCCTTCGAGTTCTATCTGACATTTGTCGCCCTGGGTGTATTCGATGTTTATTCCGCAGAGGGAACAGATGTTGGAGAAGTCGAATGCGATGGGAACGAGCTTGCGCTGTATGTTGACTTCTTCCGTCTTACATCTTACATCTGACTTCTTCTCTGTCGATTGGTTATTGGTTTTGTTGTTGCAGGAAATAAAGAAGATTGTTGCTGCAAGAATACTGCCTAAAATGAAATATTTTCTCATGGGAGTCTTAATTTTGGTGCGAAGATAACGATTTTTTGCATTTATATCCGTATCTTCGCACGGAATAATAATAAAGTTTTGATTTATGGCATCAGAAAATAATTACATCACAATTGCATACAAGCTGTATGTAAAGGACGAAGATGATAAGGAGGAGGACTTGGTAGAGGAGTGTTCGGCTGAGCATCCGTTTATGTTTATCAGCAATCTGGGTCAGGCGTTGCCTGCTTTCGAACAGGCTGTTGAGGGACTGCAGAAGGGTAGTGCGTTCGACTTCGTAATTCCTTGCAAGGATGCGTACGGAGAGTTTAACGACGACCTTATGTTCGACGTTGAGAAGAAGATGTTCGAAGTAAATGGTGTGTTCGACTCGCAGCATATTTACGAGGGTAATATCATTCCGTTGCAGGGTGAGGACGGCAGCCGTTTTCACGGTACTGTCATCGAGGTGAAGGACGATGCTGTGACTCTCGACCTGAACCACCCACGTGCCGGACAGGATTTGCATTTCATCGGTACTGTATGCGAGAACCGTCCTGCTTCGAATGAGGAAATCACAGCTACGCTTAATTTTATGAGCGGTGAGGGCTGTGGCGGCGGTTGCGGCAGTTGCGGTGGCTGTGGAGATGAAGGTGGCTGCGGCGGATGCAGCGGATGCGGAAAGTAACGGTTAATGGTTAATGGTTAAGGGTTAAGGGTTAATGGTTAAGGGTTATTGACCTTTGGAAATTGAGAATTGAGAATTGAAAATTAGTTTTTCGTTATTCGTTATTCGTCTTTCGTTCAAAAATTTTTGGTTATGCGAAACACATTTGGAAATGTTTTTACTCTGACAACCTTTGGCGAGAGTCACGGACCTGCCATTGGCGGTGTGATTGACGGCTATCCTGCCGGAATAAAGATTGATGTCGCTTTCATTCAGAGCGAACTGGCAAGGCGTAAACCCGGACAAAGCAATATAACTACATCGAGGAAGGAAGACGACGAAGTGGAAATCCTTTCGGGTGTGTTCGAGGGCGTTTCAACGGGTTGCCCAATCGGGTTTGTTGTTAGAAATACGAACCAGCGCTCCAGCGACTACGAGGATGTAAGGGATTTGTTCCGACCTTCTCACGCTGACTATACCTATTCAGTAAAGTATGGTTTGAGAGACCACAGAGGCGGCGGACGCTCTTCGGCTCGCGAAACTATTTCGCGCTGCGTGGGAGGTGCTTTCGCAAAACTCGCCTTGCGCCAACTGGGTATTTCCGTTCAGGCTTACACTTCGCAAGTAGGAAATATCGCTCTGGATAAGAACTACAGAAAGTACGACCTGTCGCTTGCAGAGACAAATGCCGTACGTTGTCCTGACCAGAAGACTGCCGAGGAGATGCAGCGACTGATTCTCGACGTGAAGGCTGAGGGCGACACCATAGGCGGTGTGGTGACTTGTGTGATAAAGGGTTGTCCTGTAGGTCTTGGCGAACCTGCGTTCTCAAAACTTCATGCCGAATTGGGCAGCGCCATGCTGAGCATCAATGCTGTGAAGGGTTTTGAGTATGGCGAGGGCTTCGACGGAGTAGGTCAGAAGGGTTCGGAGCAGAACGACCTCTTCTGTAATTATAATGGAGGAATTACCACACGAACCAATCATAGCGGCGGCATTCAAGGCGGCATTTCCAACGGACAGGACATCTATTTCCGTGTGCTGTTCAAGCCTGTAGCTACCCAGCTGCGCGAACAGCAGACTGTGGATAAGAACGGAAATGAAATACTGCTGCAGGTGAAAGGGCGCCACGACCCGTGTGTGCTGCCAAGAGCAGTGCCCGTAGTGGAGGCAATGGCTGCAATGGTTGTGCTCGATGCTTATCTTTTGAACAAAACTGTACACCTATGAATAAAGTAATGCTTATTGGTAACGTAGGACAAGATCCGCAAATCCGTTACATAGATCAAAACGTGTGTGTGGCTCAGATTCGTCTTGCCACAACAGAAAAGGGCTACACCCTTCAGAACGGTACCCAGGTGCCCGACCGCACAGAGTGGCATACCGTCATTTTCTGGAGAAAACAGGCGGAACTGATTGAGAAGTATGTGAAGAAGGGCGACAAACTGTATGTAGAAGGAAAACTGCAGACTCGCACGTGGGACGACAAACAGGGAATCCGCCATCAGGCTGTGGAAATCATGGCTGAGAATATGGAATTCATTAGCAGAGCTGCTGCACGCAAACCAGAAGACACTGCTGCACCTGCAGTTCCTGCACCTGTAACTCCTACTGCACCGGCACCAGCACCAGAAGGTGATGAGTACCCGTTCTAATCAATCTGTAATGTGCTTTAGTACATTCTATAATGTTTAAATTGATATGGATAAACCTATTATAATTGCCGGACCATGTGTGATAGAAAGCATGGAAGTGTTGGAAGTAGTTGCCGAAAAACTTGTGCAACTGAAGGAACAGTATGGTCTGGACATCATTTTCAAATCTTCGTTCGACAAAGCAAACCGCACTTCTATTTCGTCCTACCGCGGACCGGGACTGGAGAAAGGTATGCAGATGCTTGCAGACATAAAGGAGAAATACCGCCTGCGCATTCTGACCGACATACACGAGAGCTATCAGGCACCTGTCGCCGGAGAAATAGCTGATGTGCTGCAGATTCCTGCGTTCCTGTGCCGACAGACTGATTTGCTGGTTGCCGCTGCAAGAACGGGTAGGATAGTAAACATAAAGAAAGCTCAGTTCCTCTCCGGAATGGATATGCAATACCCCGTGCAGAAGGTTCGTGAAAGCGGAAACGACAAGGTTTGGCTTACAGAACGCGGAAATATGTACGGATATAATAATCTCGCCGTCGATTTCAGAAATATTGCCGATATGCATCATTTCTCCAATACGGTAATCATGGACTGTACTCACTCCGTACAGCGCCCTGGTGCTGCAGGAGGTAAGACCGGAGGCAACAGAGAATTTGTGCCTTCTATGGCTCTTGCTGCAAAGGCTTTCGGAGCTGATGGATATTTCTTCGAAGTGCATCCCGACCCAGACAATGCCTTGTCGGACGGACCTAATATGTTGCAGTTGGATGACCTGTCGGATGTGATTGCGAAGATTCTTGCATAAGAGAAGACGAAGAAGTGCGATTGGTATAAGTAGAAAAGTGCGATTGGTAAAACATAATATAATGGAAAAACCAAGAATATACGCAGAACGCTGTTTGAGAGACGAAGCAGAAGCTGTCTTGGCTCTCATTCCGCAGTTGGACGATACTTTCGACCGTGTTGTAGAACTTGTTTACAAGACGAAAGGACATGTGGTGATTTCCGGAGTAGGAAAGTCAGGTAACGTAGGAGCAAAGATAGCTGCTACGCTTTCCTCAACAGGTACTCCGGCGCTGTTTCTGAATCCGCTCGATGCTTTGCACGGCGACTTGGGAATGATTACACCCGAAGATGTGCTTTTGTTTATCTCCAATTCCGGCAATTCGGACGAAATACTCCGACTGATAGCTGCTGTGGAAGGACGTCATGTGCCTATCGTTGCTATGACGGGAAATCCGCAGTCGCTCATTGCTAAGTATTCCGACTATCATATCAGCGTGTGTGTGGACCACGAGGCATGTCCGCTGAATCTGGCTCCTACAAGCAGTACTACCGCAGCTATCGCTATGGGCGACGCTTTGGCTTGTGCCCTGATGGAAGTCAGAGGATTCAAGGCAAACGATTTTGCTATGTTCCATCCTGGTGGCAGCTTAGGTAGAAAACTCCTGCTGAAGGTAAAGGACGTTATGTACACAGAAAATCTGCCTATCATCACTCCGGAACTGAAACTGTCGGAAGCCATCATGACTATCTCCGGTGGAAAACTCGGTCTGGGAGTTGTCATGGAGGGCGATAAGATTGTCGGCATCATTACCGACGGCGATATTCGTCGTGCTGTTCAGGGAGCGCAGACTAAGTTCATAAATGTCACAGTAGGCGAGGCAATGACGAAGACTCCGAAGACTATCAGTCCGGAAGCTAATCTGACACAAATCCAGACGATGTTCAACAAACACAAGATTCACTCTCTGCTCGTTGTTGACAATAATAATAAACTCGTCGGTATTGTTGACTACTTTGCGATTATGAATTAATCTGTAAAGGTTATTGGTTATAGGTTATTGGTTATTGACGAAAACGAAAGCCAAAACTAATTCTCAAATTCTCAAATTCTTGACAAAAAAAACCTTGCTACCAACTAGATAGCAAGGTTTTTTATGTTGTTATGTGTTCTCTTATTAGAAGAACTTGTAACGCTGGTCTTTTACGTTAGCATTGAGGTAGAGAGTCTGCATCACAGCACTTGAAGCCATACGGATGTTCTGTGATGAAGTAGTTTCCTGCTCCTGCTTTGCGTCAAACTTTTCACCGAAGTTTGTCTGGTTGAGAACCTTGAGCATATAAATACCCTTGTTACCCTTTACAGGACCTGCAGTTGCACCCTTCTTTGTCTTGCTTGCAAGAGCACTGATGATTGGCTCACTTGCACTTGTAGCACGAATGAATGAAGGAGCGCTGAATGTGATGTGACGGATTGTGTCGCAAGAAGCACCCTTAGCTGCTACAGCCTTATCCCATGTTGTGATTGCAGCAAGAAGTTTCTCTGCCTTCTTCTCGTCTTTAACTTCCTCAGTGATAGTTTCCTTTACCTTGTCGAGAGAAACATAGCCTTCCTTGTTTACTCCAGCAAGAGATACAATCATAAGGTGATCGTTGCTGCCACATTCGTAGAGCTGAGATACATCGCCTTCCTTAGCTTCGTCGAACAACCACTTGATAGCCTCACGAGTGCCACGGATGCCGGCAATGTTGTGAGAAGCGCTTGAGATGTTGTCGATAGGACGAAGAGCATAACCACTCTTTGCAGCATTCTCCTCAATCTGCTCGATTGTTGGGTTTGCAGCGATGAATGAGCTGAACTTGTTGTATTCGCTCTTGTATGTCTCGTCAGAGAAACGGAGTTCTTTGAGAACAGCTGCTACATTATACTTGGTAACAGGCTTCTTTGTCTGCATTACCTGAAGAATGATTGTGCCGCCATCTACCTTGATAGATTTTGTCTGACCGGCAACCATCTCAGAGAGGGTAGTGACGAAGTTAGCATTGTCTGCATCCAACTGAGCACGTTCGTACTGATTAGAAACGAGCCATGTAGAGTCGCCTGTCTGGTTGTATTTCTTAGCAAGTGCCTTGAAGTTTGCACCAGACTGAAGAGCTGTTATAATTGAATCTGCCTGCTTTGCAATCTTTGCATCTTCTGTACCAGCAACAACAATCTGACGGAAGAGAACTGAGTCAGGACGAACAGCCTTGTCAAGAAGTTTTGCTGTGTAGTAACCGTTCTGAGCTGCATCGAATGCTGGCTTGATAGTTGTGCCAACAGAGATAGAGTCGAGAACAGAAGCTATGAAGTGTGGGAATGCATCCTTAGTCTTGAGAATGTCAGAGTAAGGCATGAGTGAAGATGACTGACGAACTACGTTGCCTGCAGCTGTGTTAGTCTGTGCGTTAAGCAGTTTGCCATATACTTCGTCGATATCCTTTTCTGCTGCAGCTTTATCTTCTGCACTTGGCTGAACAAATACGTCGAGAAGTTTTGCATCGCGAGTTTCTACAAACTGACGATACTGTTCCTTGTCTTCTTCATATTTAGCCTTTACATCAGCATCTGATACTTCAACTTCTTTGTCATCAACAGAAGTGAAAGGAACTGATGCAAGAAGAATGTCGCTTTCCTTGATGCGTTCGTCGAATGCAAGTTTTGCCTCTACTTTGTTTGTAAGAATAGAAGAAGAGAGGAGAACCTGATACTTCTGAGCGAGAAGTTGTGCGCGAATCTGCTTCTGTGCGAAAATGTAGTACTTGTAGATTTTGTTGTAAGCATCAGGAATCTGCTGACCAGACTCTTTTGCTTTCTGATATTCTGTAAGGAATCCCTGAACTGCTGCATAATCGTAGCGACCTGTCTGCTGATTCTGGAACATAGGAACATTAAGGATTGATGCACCTACCTGGATAGCCTCAGCCAGTTCGTCGTCTGTTACTGCAAGACCGAGTTTCTCACACTCGTCAGCAATAAGAGAATTCTGAACGAAAGTCTGCCATGCTTCATCCTTGATGCGATTGTTCTCTTCTTCAGAGAAACTGTTCTGGTTTTGCTGAATCTCATAGAATGTAGTGAAGTCCTCAACCATCTGCTGATAGTCCTGGATAGAAACCTTCTCTCCATTTACCTGTCCTACATTCATCTTTGACTGATTCCAAATGCTTTCACCGCCACGAAGTGCATCTCCGATTACGAAGAGGAAAAGCGCTACGGCGATAACTGTTACAAGGAGTACACCCTTGTTTCTGATTGCTTGTATTGCTGCCATTATATAATTATTTATTTGTTATTAATTCGCGTTGTTTATGCATAAGGCATAGCCTATGCGCAAAAAGCGCACAAAGATAGTCATTTTATAAGTAATGTGAAAAAGTAAAATGTAAAAAATAAGGTTCAACATGGTAATTTGTTGCATTTTACGTTTTACGAGGGCAATTTATTTCGCCTGTTGTGTATTCGTTTGCAAGGTGTCGGGCTCAGGTTGTGGTTCCGGTTGTGGTTCCTCGCCTTCATCAAATGGGAAGGCACCACTCGACATATGAATACTGTATTGAGTCATTTGTTCGTTTGAACGAAAGTTTGTACCACGCAGGGATTGTGTCTCACCAATAATCTCCATATATGCTGGAGAGTAGAATTCATGTATGTTCTGATCCCAATAGAGCAGAGTGGTTTTGAATGTTTCTCCTTTTGTGTTTTTTATGAATACACGACTACGCAGTTCCCACAGATGGCGTTGGTCATAGTAGTATGCTGTGTCACAGTTTATGAAAGCCTCAACATGGAAGTTCTCATCAAATTTCTCCATGAAGAAACCCTTCTCGAAAGCCCAGTATGTAGGGTCTTTCTTGTCGTACATAAACCAGTCCTCAGAAATGAGTTTATATCGTATGATACCAGAGTCGCTGATAAGTGTGCTGACTCCTTGTGACTTGAGCCAGGGTAGGGAATCACGCTCTCCAAGCACCGGACCTGTGTTTTCTTTTTCACTCTCACATGAAAAAAATAATATTGCAGCAGTCGCTAAAACTGCTGCAATACTATATATGTGTGTGAGAATTCTCATCCTGATTATCTGAGACGAAGAATTGTAGTTTCACCCATTACGCTGACAGCCTGTCCTGCCTTGATGCCGGCGAAGAAAGCTTCAGACTTTGGATAGAAGTGAGCTGCATATCCAGCTGCCTGACGGCTTGCCTTTGCTGCAGATGATGGGTCAACAGCCTTTGCTTTATTGCAGTAGTCAGCTGCAAGACAGTAGTAGTAGCTGGTAGAAACATCTCTTGGGCTCTTGCCGTAAGCACCACGTGCAATAGCACTTGCCTGAAGCAGATAAGCAGCACCATTTGTAGGGTTGTACTTGAGGTTTTCGCGACACCACTGACGACATGCACCTATGTTTCCTTTCTTGTAGTAAACAGCTGCAATTACATAAGCATATTTAGCTTTCTTTGCATTGTCGGTTTCCATAGCAATTGCTTCTTCGAAGTATTTGAGTGCTTCAGAATCGTTACCTTCCTTCAGCAGACGGCTTGCCTTAGCGATAGCTGCCTGTGGAGTCTTGGTAATCTGATATGCATAGTCTGCAGCAGTATAGTAGATGTTGCTCTTATCACAATCGAAGTTGTTGAGGATTGAGAGTACAGCATTCAGATAAGTGATATCTGTCTTGTTTGCCTCAACTTTCTCCTTATAAATCTTCTCAAGAGCATCACAATCAGCAGCACCTGACTTTACGAAAAGTGTGTTACACTGTTCCTGTGTTGGCTGGTAGTTGCGGATAATCTTTTCTGCTTCTGGGTGGAGAACAACCTGCTCCTGCCACTTTGTTGAGTCTGGAGATTCTGGGTCTGCAGGAATTGTTGTTGAAGGATATTCCTTTGCCTGATCAAGCAGACGGTCACATATTTCATTACAGAGCATATAGTCCTGAATGAAGTCCTGACGGATATCTGTGTTGTCCACATTCTGCATGAAGCGGTTGTAAGAACACTCGATAAATCCATAGAGCACGAATGCTTCAATGTTCTTGCCAAGGTCTTCAATACCTTCTTTGAACATAGCATAAGCTTTGTTGTTGTCCATCTTAGGGCAGAAGTAGTAATAGTCATAAGCCTTACGACAGATTACATTACCCTTTGTTGACTGGTCGCGAGGACCTGAGAATGAGTTGAGAGCCTCACGGTACTTCAGACGCTGGTCGTATATTTCCATCAGTTTGTTGAAGTATTCTTCCTTCTTAGCTGGGTCTGTTTCGTGCTGAACCAACTGTTCGAACATCCATGCACCATTAGTGTAGATACGAACCTGTGCGAGTGGAGCCTTCTTGAATACGAACTCCCATGGTTCTATGGCATCCTTGTAGTTCTTTGCTTTGAATTCACTCTGGTAGAGAGACAGGTTTGTACGTACATCGATACTGTCCTGACCATGTCCGATACGGTCTTCCAATTCAGTACCTGCAAGATTTTGTGCTGATGCAAACATGCATCCTGAAGCACATGCAATTGTTAAAAATAGTCTTTTCATAATATTGCTTGTTTGTATGTTTTTAATTCGTTTATGTACTTAATTATGTGTTATTGTACTTTCCACTTATAGAACCAACGTTCGCTTACTGTCAATCCTAAAGAGATTCTGAAATAGTTTTCTTTCAGTGTTCCAGCTTGTGATGTAGAATTGCTATAATATGGAATGTTGGTGTGTACCCAAGAGAATGTGACATTCAGTTTTGGAGCACTATAGAAGAGGTTTCTGTTTCTGATAGGAATAGTGAAACCTGCTGATACACCGAATTCTGTTGGTTTTTTCAAAGCGAGGTTGTTCGATTCGTTTGCATTAGCATAAGACCTTGAGTAATATCCTCCGATTTTATATTTGCTTCTTTTCAGGAATGAAGCAGACTCGCTGTCTGGAGTATATTCAAATCCTCCGGAGAACTTCCATCTGTCGTTGAGAACGCCTTCGTGTCTTGTCCACGTCTTGATTCCGTCGTAGTCTTCGTAATTTTCTGCTATAGGGAAAACTACTTTGCTCCAACGTTCCCATGTAGCATCTACACCAGCTCTGATTTTCTTGCTGTTGTAGAAAGTAACTCCGAGTCCGAAACTATGTGGCAGTTCGAAAGCTTTTTCAAGTATAACGTCTGTAGAATTTTCCTGAGTAGATGATACTGTAGCTGTATTTCTCACAGCATCGCCACCCATACTATGTCCGAAAGCGTATGTTGCACCGATAGTGAGTTTGTTGTCTTTTGACAAATCCACTGTGTATTGTACACCAGCATCAAGTGTGTAAGTGTTGATTCTGGCAGAATAAGTTCTTCTCATGCTATAAGCCGTCGACGAACTGGTGGTGTTAGTCATCTTGTGTTCGTAATCTCCCCACAAGAATCCTACATTCAGACCGACACTTAACGGCTTGAAGATTTGCCATCCAGTACCAAGCATAATCTGGCGCAATCCTCCTGTACCAGTATAGGTATATGAGTGTGTGATGTCACGGTTGTTCTCAACAACTTTCTTGTCAGATGCAAAACTATAGTTTATCTTAGAGAATGGCAAGAAAGAGAATGTTATGCCAAGTCCTTTGGTGGCACGGAATGAATAAGCAAAATAGTCGAATGTGCAGTTTCGTGTATTCTGCGACAGATTTCCCATTTTGAAGTTACTTGCCTGAAAGGTTGCACCCAAGTCGAATAGGGCAGTAAGGGAATCTACAGCGGAATATGAAGCTGGATTGGCAGGGTTGATTTCCTGACCGTCACGAAAACCGAGTGACACACCTCCCATAGCTTTGTTGAAACCCATAGCGCGTTCGGAGAGAAGTCCGAAGCCGTAGCGTGAATAAGGTGAATTGACACCATTCTGAGCACTTGCCCCAATGGTGAGTGTCAGGAGAGTATATATTAAAGTAGCTTTCTTTATGAAATTCATCATCAAACTGTCAGTCAGAAAAACGTGCAAAAGTATGATTTTTCGCTGAGTATTCAAAGTTTTATATTAGTTTTTGGCTTTTGGCGGATGCTTTTTAGCACTTTTTTTATTTTTATGATACTGCCTATGCGGCTTTTTAACGCCACTTTTCATTTCCGGTTTCTCACCACAACCAGGAGGCAGGTCTGGTTTGTCGATATTTTTTTCAATCAGTTTTTCGATTTTAAGCAGATATTGCCAGTCTTTCTGATTCACCAGTGTTATAGCTTCTCCCTCTCTGTTAGCTCTGGCTGTTCTGCCTATTCGATGCACATAGTCTTCTGCGTCCTTTGGTACATCATAATTTATTACTAATTGTATGTCATCAATATCAATTCCTCTACTTACAATATCGGTTGCAATGAGTATGCTTATTCTTCTGTTTCTGAATTCGTAAAGAATATTGTCTCGCTCTTTCTGTTCCAGGTCAGAATGCATAGCTCCCACGTTGAATCCTTTCATCTTCAATGCCCTTGTCAGTTCCTTCACTTTCTGTTTCGACGAAGCAAACATAATGACTCTGTCGAGCGGATTTTCTGCATTCTTATCTTTCGAAGGTGCAAGTATGTGTTCTATGATAGCATCTTTCTTTCCGTCGTAGCAGAGATAAGCACTTTGTTTTATCTTTTCTGCCGGTTTGCTTACGGCAATTCTTACTTCTACATAATCGTGCAGGATATTCTTAGCCAGTTTCCTGATGTTTTCCGGCATTGTAGCAGAGAACATGATAGTTTGTCGTTCTTTGCTCATGTACGAAGCAATTTTTATTATGTCGTCATAGAATCCCATGTCGAGCATTCGGTCTGCTTCATCCAGAATAAAGAAAGATGTACGCTTAAGGTCTATATGTCCTCCTGCGAGGTGACTTATTAGTCGTCCTGGAGTTGCAATAATTATATCGGCACCCAGTTCCAGTCCTTTTCGTTCCTGTTCAAATCGTTGTCCGTCATTACCTCCATACACAGCCAGACTCGACACCCCATGCAGGTAGTATCCGAAACCCTCCACCTGCTGGTCTATCTGTTGTGCCAGTTCTCGAGTTGGGGCCATGATAATACAATTCACAGCATTCTTCGGGTACAGTCCGGAACTGAGTTCGTCCAGAATAGGCAAAAGATAAGCAGCTGTCTTTCCGGTACCGGTTTGAGCTATGCCGATAATGTCTTTTCCTTCAAGAATAGGAGGAATAGCCTTTTCCTGTATAGGAGTACACTCGGCAAAGTTCATTGCATCCAGAGCATCAAGTATATCGTCTGATAAGTCTAATTCGTCAAAATACATTTGTTATAGTATTGTGTTATTTTATCTTGGTGCTTTCTTGTAGAAATAGAAAGCGATGAATACAAAGATGAAGTTTGGTATCCATACTGCAAGCAGTGGAGGGAAATTGGCATTGATAGAGAATGTGGCCGACATAGTTTGGAACATGATGTATGTTACCGACAGAGCAAGTCCCACACCAAGTGACATTCCCAGTCCGTTCTTTCGTTTCTGTGCTGATAGCGACACGCCTATCATGGTAAGAATGAATACTGCAAACGACGAAGCACCGCGTTTGTGATATTCTACTTCAAACTCTTTTATATTAGCAAAACCTCGTGCCTTCTGTCGGTCTATGTATGTACTCAGTTCTGGAGTCGTAAGAGTTTCCTGCTGTCCTGGACTGATAAGGAAATCCTGTGGTTCCATATTGATGAAGGTGTCGCGTCGTCCTCCACTTGTTATTACTTCTCGCATACCCTGCAAATCTCGAGTCTGGTAGTTGGAAATAATCCAATGACAAGGTTTTTCCGACAGAGAGTCGTACTGAATAGTCATAGCCTGCAAGTGTTTTACGAGTTTTTTGTTCTCGTATTTGTCAAGGGTAAAATCATAACCCATCTTATACCTGTCATCGTAACGACTTATATATGCTATCACACCGTCTTCCACCTTCAGCTGCACATTACTTGTGTAAATGTTGTGATCTTTGTTCATGTATTGCTGTTCGAACTTTATTCGTTCTACATTTCCCTTTGGTATGATGTAGGCTCCCATTACATAGGTGAGAATACAAATGACAGCAGCTCCAATCATATATGGTCTCAGCAGTCGGTTAAAACTGGTTCCTGTTGACATCATAGCAATAATCTCTGAGTTTTCCGCCAGTTTTGTGGTGAAAAAGATTACGGCAATAAATACGAACAACTGTGAAAACAGGTTAGAGTAGTAGGGTACGAAGTTTACATAATAGAAGAAGATACCCTTTGCTGTAGCATTATATTCTATGAATTTGTCCAGGTGTTCGTTGAAGTCGAAGACTACGGCAATGGAGATAATCAATATAATCGAAAAGAAGTATGTTCCCAGATACTTTCCGATTATATAGCGGTCGAGCCTTGAAATATGTATAAGTCTCCAAAAATCCTCCATTATTTATTCATGCTTAATGTGTTATGTGTGCGTTGTTAAAGTCTTCTTCCAAGTTCTTCACACATCTTTGCTTTCCATATTGAAAAGTCGCCAGCTTCTATGTGGTTTCTTGCTTCTCCCACGAGCCACAGGTAGAAAGCAAGGTTGTGAATGCTTGCAATCTGCAGAGCCAGCAGTTCTTCAGCCTTGAACAAATGATGCACATATGCTTTTGTGTATGTCTTATCCACATACGAAGTACCTTCTTCGTCGAGTGGTGTGAAATCAAACTCCCATTTCTTATTTCTGAGATTGATAGTTCCGTGTTTAGTGAAAATCTGTGCGTTGCGTCCATTTCTTGTTGGCATCACACAGTCGAACATATCTACACCTCTTTCTATTCCTTCGAGAATATTTATAGGAGTGCCCACACCCATCAGATAGCGGGGTTTATCCTTTGGCAGTATGGCATTTACCACTTCTATCATCTCATACATAACATCTGTAGGTTCTCCCACAGCAAGTCCTCCGATAGCATTACCGTCAGCCCCTTTGCTTGCAATGTTTTCTGCAGCTCTTTCTCTCAAGTCCTTATATGTACATCCCTGTACTATAGGGAAGAGACTTTGGCTGTATCCATATTTAGGCTCTGTTTCGTTGAATCGTTTTATGCAACGGTCCAGCCATTCTTCTGTCAGTTCAAGCGATTTCCTTGAATACTCATAATCACTTGTTCCAGGTGGACACTCATCAAAAGCCATAATTATGTCGGCACCAATGCTTCTCTCTATGTCCATCACCTTTTCTGGTGTGAAGAAATGTTTCGAACCGTCTATGTGACTTCTGAATTCCACTCCTTCAGCCTTTATCTTTCTGATGCCGGCAAGTGAGAACACCTGAAAACCGCCTGAGTCAGTAAGCATCGGACGATCGAAACCATTAAACTTATGCAGACCGCCAGCAGCTTCGATAATTTCCAGTCCTGGTCGTAGATACAGATGGTATGTGTTTCCAAGAATAATCTGAGCCTTTATGTCGTCCTTCAGTTCGTGCAGATGCACACCCTTCACGGTAGCCTGTGTACCTACAGGCATGAAGATAGGAGTACGGATGTCACCATGAGCAGTATGTATCAAACCGCTACGGGCATTCGTCTTCTCGTCTGAGTGTTCTACTGTAAATGTCAACTTTCTTCTTTTTTATAATAATGCAAAATCCAATACGTCTTTTACTGTTTCTACGTAGTGGAACTTCAATCCCTTCACATATACTGCCGGTACGTCTTCAACGTTTTTGCGGTTTTCGTTGCAGCATACAATATCTGTTATTCCGGCACGTTTCGCAGCCAGTATTTTCTCCTTCACTCCACCGATAGGCAGCACCTTACCTCTTAGGGTTATTTCTCCCGTCATAGCAATCTGCTTTCTTACCTTTCTGCCAGTGATAGCAGACGCGATAGATGTAGCAATTGTAATACCTGCCGATGGTCCGTCTTTTGGAGTAGCTCCTTCCGGAACGTGAATATGTATATTATGTGTTGCGAAGAAGTCTGCCCATGTAGCCTGGTGCTTCAGTCCGTCTTTGTCCAACTGTTCCTGAACGGATTTTGGCAGAGCAGGAGGCTCACCCAGCAAGTCTGTATTTGCTTTCAGATATTGCAGAGCTATGGTTGCCGATTCCTTCATCACATCACCCAGGTTACCTGTAATTGACAGACCTGCTTGTTTCGATTCGTTATAGCTGGTTTCTATGTAAAGGATTTCTCCGCCTACGCTGGTCCAAGCCAGACCTGTAACTACACCACATTGTGCATTACCTTCGTACTTATCTCTTTGGAAGAGTTCTGTACCCAGATACTTCTTCACATCTTCCACCTTCAGTTCTCCCTTCGGCAGTTCGTCAGTCTTAGCATATTCGAGTGTTACCTTACGGAGTAGGGAAGTAATCTTCTTATCCAGTTCGCGTACTCCCGATTCTCTTGTATAGTCCTCGATAATCTTTTCTATGGCTGCCTTTGAAAGTTTTATTCCGCTGTCCTTCATGCCAAGATTATCCAGTTGTTTTGGAACCAGATGACGCTTAGCAATTTCTATCTTCTCCTCTGTCAAGTATCCGCTTACCTCTATCAGTTCCATACGGTCCAATAGTGGAGCAGGAATGTTACCGATATTATTGGCAGTAGCTATGAACATCACTTTCGAAAGGTCATAGTCTATGTCCAGATAATTATCGTGGAAAGCATTATTCTGTTCAGGGTCGAGCACTTCGAGCAGAGCTGATGCAGGGTCTCCGTGAGCATTATTCTGAGTCACCTTATCTATCTCGTCAAGGATGAATACAGGATTCGAACTCTTTGCTTTTATCAGGTTCTTTATGATTCGTCCAGGCATAGAACCCACATAGGTTCTGCGGTGGCCTCTGATTTCTGCTTCGTCATGTATGCCGCCAAGACTCATTCTCACGTAGTTACGTTTCATAGCTGTGGCAATACTCTTGCCCAGACTGGTTTTTCCTACTCCTGGAGGACCATACAGACAGATGATAGGACTTTTGAAGTCACCTCTCATCTTCAGCACAGCCAAGTGTTCCAGAATTCTCTCCTTCACCTTCTCCATGCCGAAGTGGTCTTTGTTCAGCACCTTCTCTGCATTCTTTATGCTCAGATTATCCTTTGTATATTCACCCCAAGGCAGGTCTGTCAGGGTTTCCAGGTATGAGAATGCAGTCTGATAGTCTGGTGAAGAAGGGTTCTGTCTGTTCAGCTTACGTATTTCATCGTTGAAGAAATTTTTCATCTCCTCGCTCCATTTCAGTTTCTCGGCTTTCTTCTTCAGTTTTGCTACAGAATCTACATCCTCTCCATCGTTCAACTCATTCTCAATGCGTTCCATCTCCTGTCTGAGGAAATACTCACGCTGCTGCTTGTCTATCTGTTCTTTCGTCTTCTGTTGCAGGTTGTGCTTCAGCATTACAAACTGATACTCTCTATTCAGCAGTCCGAGCAACTTATACGCTCTGTCGTACATATTTGTTTCCTCCAGCAACACAATCTTATCACGATTCTCAATCGGAATATTTGTGCTGATGAAGTTTATAGCCATAGTCTTCTCAGAAATATTATGCAGAGCAAATGCCATTCCTATCATTGTCTCGTTCATCCTCATCAGCTTGTTGGCAGTTTCCTTACAAGCCTCAACCACAGCATTCCAGTTTCTGTCACCTTTAGCTGGAATGTCTTCCGGGAATAGTTCTGTCTGTCCCTTCAGGTATGCTCCGCTATCGTCTATGGATATCAGTCTTACCCGCTGAAAACCCTGTAGCAGAGCTGTCTGGGAATTGTCGGGCAGACGGATGATACGAATTACCTTAGCTATCACACCTGTATGGTACAAGTCGTTATAGCCTGGTTTGTTTACTCCGTCGTCAATCTGTGAGAACACACCGATAGGCATGTTGTTCTTCTGTGCATTTTCCACCAACTTCAACGAAGACTTCCTTCCTACACTTACAGGCAGGATGGTGTTGGGAAACAGCATCACACCTTTCAGAGGCAGGATAGGGATGAAGTCGTTTGGGGTCACACTGAAATCAATCAGTTTGGCATCTGGCTCATCAAAATTTGCATATAGTGAAATATGATTGCCAGACCCCTCGTCTGTTATTATTTCGTCAAAAAAATCTTCCATTCTGTAACTACGCAATTCAACTAATTTATGAAAAACGGTGCGAAGATAGTCATTTTAAATGAGAAAATCGTAAATTCATAATTAAAAAGTAAAACTGCTAACTCATTAAATGAAATTTTTGTACCTTCGCGCCAATATTTGAACATAGTGAATGATGATACAGTTACGAAAGAACAAAAACAAACGAAATTGGCACACCATTGCCGGGCAACCTCTGACCGAAATGGATAAGCGCATCCTGTATTTTCAGAATAAGGGACATCTGGTTCCTACTCGCGACCTGATAAAGACTCCTGAACAGATAGAGGGAATCCGTGCTGCAGGTGTTATCAATACAGGTGTACTCGACGAGGTGGCAAAGGTGATAAAGGCAGGGATGTGCACATTGGAAATCGACGATTTGGTTTATCAATATACGATGGACCACCATGCTACACCTGCCTGTCTGGGATATGAAGGTTTCCCGAAGAGCTGTTGCACAAGTATCAACGAAGTGGTGTGTCACGGCATTCCAAACGAGGATGACATACTTGAAGAAGGTGATATAATCAATGTGGATTGCACTACTATCCTCGATGGTTACTTTGCCGATGCGAGTCGTATGTTCATCATCGGTGAGACTACTCCCGAAAAGAAACGTCTGGTCGATGTGGCTTGGGAATGCCTGAAGATTGGTGAGGAAACAGCAAAACCGTACACATTCGTAGGCGACCTCGGAAATGCTATTGCAAAACATGCACACAAAAACGGATACACTATCGTTCGCGACCTATGTGGTCACGGTGTGGGCAATGCCTTCCACGAAGAACCCGACGTAGAACACTACGGCAAGAAGGGTACAGGTATGCTTCTCGTTCCCGGAATGGTTTTCACCATCGAACCAATGGTAAATATGGGTGATTGGCATGTATTCGTAGATGCCGATGATGATTGGACTGTAGTTTCTGAAGACGAACTCCCAAGTGCTCAATGGGAACACACTTTCGTAATGACAGAAACCGGAGTGGAAATACTAACGCATTAACTTCGTATGAAAACAAAAACGAAAAACTGTCTTTAAACTCTAAACTCTAAACTTTACACTAAAGAATGTACATTCTCGCTATAGAATCCAGTTGCGACGACACAAGTGCAGCAGTACTGCGCGATGGTATCCTGCTCAGCAACGTTACTGCCTCTCAGACCGTTCATGAGGCATGGGGTGGAGTAGTGCCCGAACTGGCAAGTCGTGCTCATCAGCAAAATATAGTTCCTGTAGTAGATCATGCTCTGAAGAAAGCAGGCATCAGTAAATCCGACTTGAATGCCATAGCCTTCACCCGTGGTCCCGGACTGATGGGTTCCCTCATCGTCGGAGTCAGCTTCGCAAAGGGATTTGCACGCAGTCTCGGCATTCCTATGGTGGAAGTAAATCACCTGCAGGGACATGTACTCGCACATTTCATTCGTGAAAGCGAAGATGATCACGACCAACCCACCTTCCCTTATCTCTGTCTCCTTGTTAGTGGTGGCAACTCACAGATTGTCAAGGTAAACAGCTACGACAACATGGAGATTCTGGGACAGACTATCGACGATGCTGCAGGTGAGGCAATCGACAAGTGTTCAAAGGTGATGGGACTCGGTTATCCGGGTGGTCCTATCATAGACCGTCTGGCTCGTCAGGGCAATCCTAATGCATTCGAATTTTCAAAACCAAATATAAAAGGTTACGACTACAGTTTCTCGGGTCTGAAGACTTCCTTCCTGTACAAACTGCAGGACTGGCAACGTGAAGACCCTGATTTCGTGGAGCACCACAAAGAAGACCTTGCTGCCAGTCTTGAGAAAACCATTGTCGATATACTCATGAAGAAACTGCGTCAGGCAGTCAAGGACACAGGCATTCGTCAGGTAGCTGTGGCTGGAGGTGTGTCGGCAAATACCGGACTGCGTAATGCCTTCAAGGATCATGCCCGTCGTTACCATTGGAAGATATTCATCCCTAAGTTCTCCTATACCACAGATAATGCAGCCATGATAGGTATCACAGGCTTTTTCAAATATCAGGCAGGAGACTTTTGCGATATTGATGCCGAACCATTTGCAAGAATGCAACAATGAAAGAAGTACGTTATTTTTACGTTTCCGATGCTCCTCAGAGCGACCTTCTGCCCGACGAAGAGGCGCAGCATGCCATTCGTGTGCTTCGTATGTCTGAGGGCGATTCTATTGTTCTGCTCGATGGTGTAGGCAATTTCTACGATGCTGTAATTACGGCTACGGACAAGCGCAACTGCCATTATAAGATTTTGTCTTCGCGTCATGAGGATAAATACTGGCAGGGACACATCCACCTGGCTATGGCTCCTACAAAGAATATAGACCGCACAGAGTGGACTGTAGAGAAAGCTACCGAGATAGGATTCGACGAACTCACCTTCCTCCGTTGTCAGTTTTCAGAACGCACCCAGGTGAAGGATGACCGCATAGAGCGAATCCTCGTTTCCGCTATGAAACAGAGTAAGAAGGCACAGAAACCTCTGCTCAATTCTCTTACCGACTTCCGTACCTTTATTCAGTCGCAGTCTGCTGTGAAACATAAGTTTATCTGCCATTGTTACGAAGGTGAAAAACCCCTTCTTCGCGATGTACTGCCGAAGGGTGATGATGCACTTGTGATGATAGGTCCCGAAGGCGATTTCTCTATCGACGAAGTGCGTATGGCTGAAGCAGCAGGATTTCAGTCCGTAAGCCTTGGAGCAGCCCGTCTGCGTACCGAAACAGCAGCTCTCGTAGCTGTTCACCTAATGAATCTTAACAACTCCATTTAAATCTATAAGGTTATGAAAAAAATCCTCCCTCTCATGCTTCTTTTGGTTCTTGTTTCATGTAGCAAGAACGAGTATGTCAACCTCATCCCAAAGGATGCCAGTTTCGTACTCTCTGTCGATGTAAAATCTATTACTGAGAAAGCAGACTTCACCAACTCACCTCTCTATCCTCAGTTTCTCGACTTGGTAAAGGGTTCTGCAAGCCATTCCGCAGAAGCAGTTCAGAGTTATATCGACGACCCTGCAAAGATGGGTATCGACTTCCGCGAACCAGTCTATCTGTTCCAGTCTGCCGATATGTACTGCATGGTTATGGCAGTTTATGACAAAGGCGACCTCGAAGACTTCTTAGAGACACTTCGCAAAGAAGGTGTTTGTGGTGAGATTGAAGAGTCCGACGGACTTTCTATTGCAAAATCACAACTTGGCTGTTATTTTGCTTTCAATAAGAAAGCCTTTCTCATAACAGCTCCTTCCGGTGGTCCTACACAAGAGTATTGTAAGCAGTTCTGCAAACGATTGTTCGACCAGAAAGAGGAAGACAGTTTCCATCAGTCCGAAGCCTACTCTGAATTCGAGGACTTGAAAGGCGAACTTGCTTTCTATGCCGACCTTGCTGCATTGCCATATAATATGACTGACGAAATGAAGGCATGGCTTCCTGAGAATGTCCGTCACAACGACGTACAGCTCTTTTCTTCTTTCGTTGCTGAAAACGGCAAGGCTGTGTGGTCAACGGCTCTTCAGGGAAAGACAAAGAATGTTCAGAAACTTATTGAAGAGGGAAACAAATACCTCCAGCATATCGACGGAGAATTTATTGAGTCTCCTATGCAGAACTTCTCTCTCTGGGCTTGTATGGGAGTGGAGAAAGGTGCCTTGCTTTCTATGCTCAAAGAGAGCGACACAGGTCGCCAGATGCTGCTTATGATTAATCAGGCTATCGGTATAGAACAGATTCTGCGTCAGGTAGAGGGCGACGTAGCTCTCGTCCTGCCTTCATTCGACAAGAAGGGTGATATAAACGACTTCCTCCTGTTTGCTGAGGTAGATGACGACGACTTCATGGACGACGTTGATTACTGGCAGAAGAGCATGAAGAGCTATGGTCTTACTATGACAAAGACTATGGGTAAGAACTACGTAATCAGTGGTGATGACTTCTCTATCAACTGGGGTCTCGACGAAGATAAGATTTACTTCGCTACTCCTAAGATGTTTGCCACTAACTCAGTAGCTACCCGAAGCGACGTACTCCTCTCTCATAAGGACGAAATCAAAGACTCCTACTTCTATATGTATATTAATGTGCCAGGACTCTTCCCAGCCGACCAGAAGCAGGCAAGTTCTTCATCTGTACTATCTGCCGACAAAGTCCTTGAGGACATCAGTTCTGTCGTCGTTCAGTCAAAGGAGTACGACAGCATGGACATCATCATCAATCTGACAGACCAGTCGCAAAACTTCCTGAAAGCTCTGTTTCAGTAAATTATTTCTTTCGCATATAATTATATAATGAATAGCATACAACTCCTACACACCCTGCCCAATGTGTTTTCCGAGCGTACCGGTTTGCAGTCCGACGTATGGCAACAGACCGTCCAACTCGAGAAAGGGAAAGTATATCTCGTTGAGGCTAATTCGGGCACGGGTAAATCCTCTCTCTGTAGTTTCGTCTATGGTTATCGTACCGACTACTCGGGCGATATCCTGTTCGACGACGAGAACATACGCAATTTCTCCGTGAAGCGTTGGATAGACATTCGTCAGAACCACCTCTCACTCCTTTGGCAGGAACTGCGTCTGTTCCCCGAACTCACCTCTATGGAGAATGTGTTGATAAAAAACCGTCTTACCGATTTTCAGGATCTTTTTCAGATAGATTACTGGTTCGACTGCCTCGGCATTGCCGATAAGAAAGACAGCCTCATAGGACGCATGTCCTTCGGTCAGCAACAGCGCGTAGCCATGATTCGTGCCCTCTGCCAGCCGTTCGACTTCATTTTCATCGACGAACCCATCTCCCACCTCGACGACACCAACTCCCAGATAATGGCAGACATCCTCATGGACGAAGTACGCCGTCAGGGAGCAGCCGTCATCACCACCTCCATCGGTAAACACCTTCCCCTCCAGTACGATCAAGTTCTAAAACTTTAACGAAAAACGAAAAACGAAAACTTCGTACGAAAGACGAACCGCTTCGCTACGAAAGACGAAAAACTCTTCCATCTTACATCTTCCATCATACGTCATACATCTCAACTCTAAACTCTAAACTCTCAACTAAAGAATGTCTCTTCTCTGGAAACTACTTCGTCAGCACATATCCATCCCGCAGTTTGCAGGTTTCTTCTTTGCCAACCTCGTGGGAATGGTCATCATACTGCTCGGCACACAATTCTATACCGACGTACAGGCTATCTACGAAAGTGAAGACAGCTTCATGAAAGCCGACTACCTCATTATAAACAAAAAGATAGGAGCCATCACTATGCTCACAGGCAAGAGCGTAGCCTTTACCGAAGAGGAACTCCAGGAGGTAGGCAGTCAGCCCTTCGTGGAGTCTGTCGGATTCTTCACTCCCAGTGCCTTCAACGTGCGTGCAGCCTTCGAAATGGAGGGACTCGCCAACATGTCCACCGATATGTTTTTCGAGTCCGTTCCCGACCGCTTTGTCGATGTAGCTTCTTCCCAGTGGCACTACGAACCCGGAAGTACCGAACTGCCAATAATCCTGCCGAAAAACTACCTCGACCTCTACAACTTCGGTTATGCCTCCTCGCGTGGTATGCCAAAACTCTCTGAGGGCATCGTAGGAGCTGTCACCCTCCACATCACCATTCGTGGCAACGGAGAGAGTGGGGACTTCAACGGACGCATCGTAGGCTTTAGCGGACGCCTCAACACCATCCTTGTGCCTGAGTCGTTCATGAAGTGGGCAAACAGCAAATACGTGGCAAAGAGCGTCGAACCCACACGTCTCATCCTTAAGGTGAGCAACCCTACCGACGACCGCATAGCTAAGTTTCTCTCCGACAAAGGATACGAAACCGACATCGCAAAACTCGATGCTTCCAAGACTACCTACATGCTTAGAGTGATAGTTGCAATAGTCATGGCTGTAGGATTAGTTATCAGTGCCTTGGCATTCTATATTCTGATGCTTTCTATCTACCTGCTTGTGGAGAAAAACTCCTACAAACTGGAGAACCTCCTCATCATCGGATACAGTCCGCTTCGGGTATCTATGCCGTACCAGCTGCTCACTATCATCCTCAACGTTCTGGTGCTCCTTATGGCATTCGGCATACTCCTGCTCGTGCGCAGCATCTACCTCTCCGTCTTTGCCGGATTCTTCCCGCACGTAGCCCATCCGTCACTTCTGCCTTCACTCATCGTAGGCATCGCAATACTACTCCTTGTATCAATCATCAACATCTGTGTTGTAAAAAATAAAGTAATGTCAATATGGAACAGGAAAGACTGATAACCCTCTATACCCAACACTTCGGAGCAGCTCCCGCCAGCATTCAGCAACTGCCTGGTGCAGGCAGCAACCGTCGCTACTACCGCATCACATCGTCCGACGGCACAAGCTATATTGGTTGCATAGGCACCAGTGCTGAGGAAAACCGTTCCTTCATAGCTCTGGCTCGCCACCTCTATAGTCAGGGACTCTCCGTGCCGCAGGTGTTCTGTGCTTCCGACGACTGCAACGTTTATATTCAGCAGGACCTCGGATCTGTCTCTCTCTTCGACTACATAAAAGAGGGCAGGGAAGCCGGTGGCAACTACTCCGAAGCAGAACAGGCAGTGCTTCGTCAGGTAATGAGCGACCTGCCCGACCTGCAGTTTCGTGGTGGTTCGCCCGACATCTTCCAGCATTGCTACCCTCAGGCAGAGATGGACAGCACATCAGTCATGTTCGACCTCAACTACTTCAAATACTGTTTTCTGAAACTCAGTGGACTGGAATTCAATGAATACACCCTTCAGGCAGACTTCCAGCAACTCTGTGCCGACCTCCTCTCCGAAGATGCCGACACCTTCCTCTATCGCGACTTTCAGGCACGCAACGTAATGCTCCTCGACGGAAAACCCTACTATATCGACTTTCAGGGAGGGCGTCGCGGACCAATCTACTACGACGTGGCAAGTTTCCTCTGGCAGGCATCAGCCCGTTATGGTGATCAGTTGCGCAGTCAGCTCATCGACGTCTATTGGCACAATCTGCAGCGCTACATCACCGCTGCCGACGCACCAGCCTGCTATCGCGGCATGACTAAAGAATGTTTCCTGCAGCGCCTCCACCTCTACGTCTTCTTCCGTATCCTACAGGTACTCGGAGCCTATGGCTATCGCGGACTCTGGGAGAAGAAACGTCACTTCATTGAAAGCATAGCTCCGGCACTCGACAACCTGCGCACAGAACTCCAACGCGGTTCTGCCTCACCATATCCATATCTTCAGTCCGTGCTCCAGCAACTTACTGAGAACACCCCGAAGCAGCTTAAGGACAAGATGGCTACCCTCCAGCCGCACAAGCAACTCATCGTTCGCGTCTTCTCCTTCTCCTTCAAGAAAGGCATACCTGAAGACGCCTCAGGCAACGGAGGCGGATATGTCTTCGACTGCCGTTCTACCAACAACCCCGGTCGCTATGCCGAATACAAAACCATCACCGGACTCGACCAGCCCGTCATCGACTTCCTCGAGAAAGACGGAGAAATCCTCCAGTTCCTCTCGCATATCTATCCGATTGTCGATTTCCACACCCAGCGCTGGCTCGACCGCGGTTTCTCCGACCTTCAGATCTCCTTCGGATGTACCGGAGGTCAGCATCGTTCCGTCTATAGTGCCCAGCACGTAGCCGAACACCTCCACGAGAAATTCGGAGTCGAAGTGCACCTCTGCCACCGCGAGCAAGGCATCACGCAGATTTTTAAGTAATGGTTATTGGTTATAGACTTTGGAACCTGGAACTTGGAACTATAACGTTTACCGTTTACAGAGTTTTTCGTTTTTCGTCTTTCGTCCTTCGTACGAAGTTATTACAAACATAATACATCGTTACGGAATAAGATATTTCACACCGTCCTTGATGTAGATACCCTTCTTTGTCGGGCGCTCGGTGAACTTGCGTCCGGTGAGGTCGTACCAAACATCATCACCTTGAACCTTGTCCCCTGAATCCTTAATCTCCTCAATGCCTGTAGGGCTGACGGTAAAAGGCACGGAAGTAAACTTGCAGTAGTCATTCGGATTTCTACTGTGGAAGTCTTTGGCGATAAGCAGATCAAGTCTGTAGTCTCCCGTATCCAAGGCGTCGGGCAGCAAGATGTAGCCGACCCCTGACTGTCCGTCGGGAATTTTAACAGAAGTATAGATGGTGTGGTTATCGGGGAACACAACGGGAACGTAGTCCGTACCGTCGGACTTGAATATCTCAGTCACCAACGCGGCGTCGTAGTCCAACGACGTCTCGTTTTTCAGGGAGATGTCGAGCCAAGGCAGCTGATTTTCATCCTCATCCTGCCTCAAGATATATTGCGCTCCGAGGCAATAGAATCGCAGTTCGTCGAAGCTTGAGCACTTGTGACCGAGATAGCCACTTGCTTGTTGGATGTCAGCTAGTGCACGGCCCGTCTCGTATTCGCCGAGCCCGCCCTTGGTTAGCACAAACACGTAGTCGCCGCTTTGTGGCACAGAGACGTCGAAGGGGACGTTCGCCGTACCGCCAGCCTCAATCATGATGCCTGTGACAGAGATAGAAGTATTTTTTTGCAGTATGCCGTCCTTCAGAGGATAGCCGATGCACTCCACGTAGCCGATATAATCATCACTGCCAGCATTGTTAACCGTAGCGTTGATCTTTTCTACGATGTGGCACTGATGCGGTCCTTCCACCTGGATATTCCCGTCGGAAATTGAAAGTTTAGGGCTCGGGTGAACAATCATCTCCTGCAACTGGCGATTATTGTCCATATTTACTTCGATATAGCTGTTGGGGCCGAAAATGGGTTTCCAAGGAGCATTGCTAACTTTATGCCTGCTGACGAACATTAATTTGTGGCGTCCAGGGGCAAGGCCGTTGAATAGTTCGGACGCCTCATTATTGTAAATGGTAAGGCTAATCAGACCTGTTGGGTCGCCTGCTAAGAGCGAAGCGGTGGTAAATCCCGTAATTTCTACATCCTCTTCAAGGACGAATTGGGTGAGGTCGGGCGTGCCGTCCTCCTTGCGCTCCACGAGGCCTAAGGTGAAAGTACCGGACTTGTAAGACGTGTTTATCATCATGAATGTGTGCGAGGTGTCGTCGGACGTTTGGTCCCATTTATAAGAGGATATGTGGCGGTAGAAATTCTGCGAAGGATTCTGGCGCGGCTGAAATCCGATGAGGGCCTGTTGGTTGCGACTATAGCCGTCATTGGTGGTGCTGCCGCCTGACCCCGACATGTTGGGGTTGAGCAGGTTGATCTTATAAAAACCGTTACCACTGCCGCTCCATCCCCAGTTCACGTGGTAGTAGCCCTCGCCACTCTCCACATCGTATCCGTCTATGACAAATGCGTGACCGCCGCCGGTGGAGTACGCGGCATAAGCGAGGGGACGACCCTCGTGCAGCTCGTTGTAGATGAGGGCGTCCCATCCGCTGACAGTATATTCGTCGGCTTGGGCGGGATAAAGCCCGGGGTCGTAGCCAAAGCGGTTAACCAGAAGGTCAATGTCATAGAGTATTCCATCGGAAGCTCTCGGTGTATAATTCATTTGCACCGATTGTCCGCAGTAGCGCATCAGCTTGGCTACGGCATTCTGCTGCGCATCGCTCTCGCCCCCCTGATAGTAGTCCAACATATTATCCCAGTCGAACTGCGTCACGGGAAGGGTATTGATTTGGGTACCGTCCTTCATCGTATAGGCGGGTAAGGTACCGCCGAGAGGTTCCTGTGGCCAACGGTGGTAGTACATCACCTGTGCCAGTGCTGTAGCCATGCAACCGGCGATACTCTGTTCTCCTTTGATGAAGGGACATTTGTTGTTGTAGGGCCAACGCTGATCCCACTTTGACTTCAGCATGGGCGCAATAGCGTTGTGGGTGGGAGTAGCGCTGATTTTGACTCCCAGACGGCTGAGTTCGTCAATCTGATGAGCCGTCGTCTCGAGCCACCATTGCAGACCGTCGGGCATATTCGTCTCGTTAAAGCTGCCCTGCGGAGCATAGCCCAGCACGAGGTTGTCACCCACGCAGTCGTCGCCGCTCACTACGACAAAACCCTGCGAGGCGTCGGCGTTGAACACGTAGTAGGCTGGAGCATCGCTGCTGGAAGTCATAGAAGTTCTGCGATTTGGCGTCAGGGTATTGTCGGTAAGTGTGGCACCCTGTGCCTGAAGGAACTTTGCCGCGACCTCTCGGGCTGCAGCTGGAGAAATGGTCTCTGCCATCACCGCTGCTGCATAGCAGAGGAGGGTGGTCAGTATTATCAGGGATTTCCTCATAGTTGTTGATAGTCTAAATGGTAAAAATGAAGAATTATTTGTTAAAAATCACAATATGGGTGCAAAATTACGAAACATTTTCGTTCTCGTCATTATTTTCGTCATTATTTTCGTCAATAACCAATAACCATTTTGGAACATCGGAACATTGCAACAATTGTGAAAATAAAAAAAACTGACCAGGCATTTGCCCAGTCAGCTTTCGTTTTAGGAGTTAAGAAGTTAGAGAAGTTAGAGGAGTTAAGACGATACTGGTCTAGTTTTTTTATCAAGAATTAGAGAAACCTCGTAAAAACCACTATAGAATGATGCCCGAAGTAGCCCCAGCGGGAAGGGCATAGCATTCTGGAGGTTTTAAGCGGTTCGCATTTGTCAATTAGAGAATTATGTTGTTCAGTTTTCAATTTCTCTAACATCAACTCTCATACGTCTTTAACTTCGAGCGTAGCTCATCTTTAACCCTTAACCATTAGAATGGTCTGTGTCCC
>JAEEGG010004750.1_pt1 | contig 32755 bp, 21 predicted proteins | sample 9134161 | NCBI WGS metagenome assembly JAEEGG01 (sample SAMN16246543, study PRJNA631951) | gut metagenome | biome: gut microbiome; feature: rumen; material: CR-attached | host: Bos | place: Iran: Karaj | collected 2018-10 | reverse complement strand
TCCACGGCGGACCGGGCAGCACGCACAACTATTTCGAGGTACTCGACTGTATCGCCGACACGGGCCGCCAGGTCATCTCCTACGACCAGATAGGCTGCGGCAATTCCTATCTCGACGGCCACCCCGAACTGTGGACGCAGAAGACTTGGATTGACGAACTCATCGCCATCCGCGACTATCTTCATCTCGACACCGTCCACATACTCGGCCAGTCGTGGGGAGGCATGCAGGCCATTGCGTATGTCATTGACCACCAGCCCAATGGAATTAAGTCACTGATACTGTCGTCTGGTCATGCCTCCAGCAGCCTGTGGGCGAGTGAACAGCACCGGCTCATCAAATATCTGCCGGAGGAAGACCAGGAGGCCATTCGTCATGGCGAAGCCACTGGCAATTGGGATGATCCTGCCTACCTACGGGCCAATGACCATTACTTCGAGCAGTTTGTCATCAGTGTCGACGAACACTCGCCCGAGTGCATCCGTCGTCCCAAGCGTTCCGGCACCGAAGCCTACCTCTATGGCTGGGGCCCCAACGAGTATCAGCCTCTCGGCAGTCTGAAAGACTTCGAGTACACAGATAAATTGAGCCAGATCTCACAGCCGACACTGATCTGCAGTGGTACGCGTGACATCTGCACCCCGGTTGTGGCCGCCTCGCTCTACGAAAACATCCCCCAGAGCCAATGGCATCTGTTCCGCCACTCCCGCCACACCTGCTTCATCGATGCCCACGAGGAGTATTGCCAAGTGCTCACCCGCTGGCTGCAAGAGAATGACTGAATCGAAGAAATGTGATTTATTAAAACTAACTGATATGAAACAAAGAATCTTATGGATGTTGGCTACCATCTTATTTTGCAGCCTGACAACCACAAGTGCTTTGGCACAGGACGTTACCCGGGATGAAACCATTCCCGATGAGGTAACGCTGCGCGACGGCACGACTGTCAAAGCCCGGATGCTGGCGAAGAAAGCGCCCAGTTCAGACGAGACCTACACCTACAAGGGCGTGAAGTACACGTATATTACGGAGCACAACTACACGCGGTTCTTCAACACCAATGTCCACAAGCCCAGCGACTACGGCTGGTACGCTGACAAGGACGGCTATTATGTAAACGCTGAGAAGGCCTATATTGTTACAGCCTCCATCGATGCCGACAATTTCCCGTCGAGCGGCGAGGTGTATATCCTCAACGACCTGGTGGGCTTCTTCAAGGGTCATACCCACCTGGGCTGCATCGCCGACAACGCCTTCCGCTACATGTCGGGCGTGAGGCGCGTCTATTTCCAGGACTGTGACGCCGTGAGCTATTCGGCCAACAGCGACTTCTACTTCTTCATTGGCGACAATGCATTTGCCGACTGCGAGAACCTGGAGGAGGTAAACCTGATGCAGTGGACTACCAGCGGCTCTAACCACTGGGAGGCGATGCCGCCGACGGCGGTGAAGCGCATCTGGGGCTCGATGCTCGACAACTCACCCAAGGCATGGATTCGCGTAGGCACGAGCGTCTATCAGCAGTACCTCGGCAGTCAGACGTGGGTGCAGGTGCGCAACCGCATCACCACCTTCGAGCACTCCTCCGACGACATTACGGTGGACGGGACTATTTATAGCTTCCTAAAGGCCGAGGACGGCACAGCCCTGAGCAATGCCGACGAGCAGCACGAGGAAATCATGAAGACGCTGCGCCTGTGGAACGCTGACTATCAGGAGTTCAACGCTGCCTCATTGCTCAGCGACAAGAGCCGAACCCCGGACAACGCCAACATCTGGTACACCACGGTGAAAGGTGCCGACGCCAGCTACCTGAAGAGCCATGACGGTGTGTTGCACATCTACAACGACCCAGGCTCGTACTACAACTACAAGACCATCGCTATCCGCCGCGGCGCCTTCGAGAACTGCGAAGACCTGCAGGCCGTGGAGTTCTGGCAGACCAACGGCCGCAGCAGCAACTCCTACAGCGAGCCAAAGATGGTGATTGAGAACGGCGCCTTCAAGAACTGTAAGAACCTGAAGGAGATACGCCTGTTCTACAAGGTGGAGGATGGCGATGACCGCTGGCAGGTGCTCGGTCCGAAGGATGTCATCCCGGGCGACAACATCTTTGGTCTGCCGACACCCGAAGAGATTGACGAGATGGAGGGCGACCAGCTGTTGGGCAAATGGAACATCAACCCCGACTTTCGTATTCTGGTGGCCCCCGATCGCTATGCTGAATTCAAGGCAGATCCTAATTGGGTAGGCTACATTGCTTATCTCCAACCTGCCGACTATATGCCCTCGGCCAAGCCCGATATCATCAAGGACGGGCTGACATACGGCTTCGTGGCAACGGACGACGGCACTTACAACACTGACCAGGTGGTGACGCAGGACTTCTCGCTATGGAGCATACCTGTCATCGCTGCCGAGGTGGCGATGATAGCCTATTCGGCTTATAATGTAGTTGTGGCAGTTAAGGAGGCCGCGGCGGCGAAAGCTGCTTTAAATGCAGCAAAAGCTAAGTTGCAAGACATCGGAGAATTGGCTGCCAACACAGAGGGCTTGGAGAAGATGGCTAAAGAGACTGCACAAGTCATATCGAACATCGATAAAGGAATCGTCGATCCTGTGGCTATACAAAGACTGGATTTGTTTACGCCAAATTTAGATGTCACCAAGTTGGGCACTTGGGGTATGCATTCCAAGGTGTGCCAGGAGATGCTGAAATTGGGAATGATTGATAAAAATGGCTTGTTCAAACTGCTTCCCAGTCAGATAAACGCTATTTTTCAAGGCGGTATGGGTTCGCAGGAAGCAAAAGCCTTATATAAATTCATGTTGAGCTTCTCCGGTAATTCCAAAAGCCTGATATGGAATAGTATGAAAGATGCTACCGCAGCTGCATCAGGCATAATGAATGCAGTGTCGAAAGCGGATGTTGCCGCTTATGTTGCAGGAGAGACGCTGAACAGCTCACTGGCTCAAAGTTCTACGCTCATCGGATCAACCCTAGGCGGCAATTTGGCAACCTGTAACCTCTTAGGGTCGGCTCTCAATGCCGCCTCACTGAAACAGGGCATGCAGAACAACATCATTGCCAACATGCATGCAGTGAGCACGCACGCCATGAACATGGTTATCATCACGCCCGAAAAGAATCTCATCTACCACACCTATATTAAGAGCGCATCTGACAATATTTGGGATGCCGTTATCTATACCGGCGTATCGAAGGACACCCGCACCACGACGTGGCTGCCATCAGTGTTCCAGAACAAGAAGTGGCTGCACACCGTCAGCTTCCACGACAACAGCGCCCGCACCAGTCACAACATGTCGGCCAACCTCATCTACATACCCGACTCGGCCTTCGTAGGCTGCACATCACTGGAAAGACTCGACCTGCGCATGCAGACCGACAACAATGGACAGCGAGCCATGGGGCCTGAGAACTTCGTGCTCTGCGGCGACAGCATCTTTGCCGGCCTCGACTCGCTGAAGTTCAAGATTATCATTCCCACTGAGCGCCGCGAGAACTTCGAGAACGACTTGTCATGGGGACAGTATAAGCGGTTCTTCAAATATGAGGACGTGGAGGAAAATACCAACTTCACAGAATTTGGCGTGAAGTATGCCTATAGCTATCAGAACGGCAATCAGTACGTGGAGAAGCAGGGCGGACACACCATCGAGCACCTGCATGCCATCGGCCCCGACGATGACTATATCAAGAACAACAATGGTGCCCTGGGCTTCTTCAACGACATTGGTTCTTACAACAACTACAAGCTCGACTATGCCCGCATGAATGCCTTCCGCAAGAATGCCGACATCAAGAGCGTGTCGTTCTGGGATGTGGCCGGCTGGCTATGGACGGGCGATGCCTATACCGACCTGCAGATGGCGCTGCAAGACTACTGCTTCGCCGAATGTTCTAACTTGGAGTATGTGGATATGCTCTACCTGCGTACCGATGGCTCGAACATTGCCGAGCCGCTCACTCCGAATATGTTGAAGCTGGGCAAAGGCGTGTTCGACCAGTCGCCGAAGGTCCGCTTCAAGATGACCGACAGACAGACTGAGTGGTTCGCCGCCGACTCTGCTTGGGCAAAGTACAAGGACCGCTTCCTGCCCTGTCTCTTCCTGCCCGCCGACCCCGTGGTTGTGAGCAAGCTGAGCGACCTGAAATACCGCACCGATGTGGCCCGCTCATGGTACGACAACAACGCCTCGAAGTGGGGCGACTGGCTCGACATCACGCGGGTGACATATGACAGCTATCTCAACGGCAAGTTCTCGGGCAACAGCGACCTGCGCTCGTTCCCCGACTTCAAGCGCTTCGAGCTGGTGGGTCTCACACAGGTGGGCGGCTCTTGGTTCCAGAACTGCGAGAACCTGAGTGCCATCGAACTGCCCTCCACCATCAAGCACATCGGCGGCTGGGCCTTCTATGGCTGCTCTAAGCTGAAGGAGATCACCATTCCCGCTGCTGTGGAGACCATCGACGCCTGCGCCTTCCAGTACAGCGGCCTGAAGACTGTGCGCTGTGAGGGCTCCACGCCTGCCAAGTTGGAATATAACGTGTTCGACCTCACCAGCTATAACGGCTTCGCCATCTACGTACCCGCTGAGGCTGTGGATGCCTACAAGACGGCCTGGCCCAGCTACGCCCAGTACATCAAGAGCAATGCCAGCGACATCCTGCCCACCGAGGTCACCCTCGACCAAGCCGGACAGCTGGCCGAGAAGTTAGGGCTGACCGCCATTATGGACGGCAGCGCCGTGCGCTATCTCGGTGGAGCCTACTGGAAATACAAGCAGCTGAAGGTCAACGGTCCGATGAACGGCATCGACGTGGGCGTGCTGCGCATCATGATGGGTGCCGACGCCTGGGACAGCGACCCGACAGACGGACGACTGGCCTACGTGGATCTCTCGGGTGCCAACCTCCTGAAGGACACGGAGCACTCCTATAATAAATTTGGTGTGGACGAGTACTTAGAGAAGGCCGACTGGGTAGGTGAATATATGTTCCACAACTGTACGGCACTCGAAACACTCATTCTGCCCAACAGCGTCACTGAGATAGGCGAGAACACCTTCCAGGATGCGAAGAACCTGAAGCGCCTCGCCATAGGCAAGGGACTGAAGCGTTATACCCGCGACCTGCTACAGGACCTCACCAGCGGCATCGACGAACTGGTGTTCCTCACCGATGAGTTTGCCACCAGCGAAAAGGATGACCCGTGGGAGGCTCCTATAGCCCAGGTTTATACGAAGCAGTCGCAGCTTGGCGACTACATGAGCGACCCCGCCTTGACCAACCGCGCCCGCAATGTCGCAGCACCGTTTGCCGATGACGAGGCGATGGTGGCTCTGGCAGCAAAGAATCATTACTTCCCGTCGGAGTATTTTAAGATGAACGACATCAACGGCGTGTTCACCGGCAATACACGGCTCACAACGCTCGATGAGCTGCCAAACTTTACCGAACTGTACAGCTTGAACGCCCAGGAGTTCAGGGGTTGCAGCAGTCTGAAGCGCATCACCCTGCCTGATTCACTCACCGTGATAGGCAGAGAGGTGTTTGAGGGATGCCAGCAGTTGGAAACCATCAGCATCGCTGCTGACAGCGTGCCCGAACTGGCTACTGACGCCCTGCGCGACCTGCCCTCTGACTTCCAGATCATCGTGCCGAAGACTCACGTGAAGCGCTATCGTGAAAACTGGGCACAGTATGCCGACCACATCGTGGGCGAGGACGAGCTGTTCCGCAACGACATCATCGAAGTGACGCTCACTGAGCCGAACACGCTGGCAGAGAAATTAGGATTGAAGACGACGACAGCACATAGAGGAACATATTATGATCCAATAAAAGAAGAAGAACTACAATTATATGCTATTACCTCCGTCACTGGCAATTACTCCAACATCCGTGCCCTGAAAGTCAACGGCCCTATCGGCTGTGCTGACTTCACCGTGATGCGTTTCCTGGCTGGCTACGATATCGTGAGGGACTTGAATAACAAGACTCCCTTTGGCGGCTGCCGCAACTATTTTGGTCCATTGGAATATATCGACCTATATGATGCCGATATCGAGCCTTCCGAATACTTGACAGATGGTGCCGGGTGGCAGATGAGCATCAAGTTCCTGAAAAATGATGAAGATGATGTCCTGCCAGGCTTCGCCTTTGGACGGTGCTACTCGCTGAAGACAGTTATCCTGCCCAAAAACATGAAACGCGTCAGGGAACGTGCTTTCCAAGAGAGCGAATATCTGGAGACATTGGTCATCGGCGACGAGTGCGAGGAATTTGTCTGGAGTGCCTTGGATGATTGCGCCTCAATAACCCGCATGTATATACTCTCGAAGAATAAGTTGGCGATGGAGAACGAAAGCTGGGTGTGTTGCAACCTGTGCAACAACTACAGCCCGACGTTTGATGCCTTCTACGTACGTCCGTCGCTCTATAGTGAATATGTAGCTGATGATGCCTACACTGGTTCACAGCAGCGCACGAACAACATCAGCTCTGGTGCCTTCAAGGACGACGAGTCGTTTGCTGCCTTCGCTGCCCACGCCGCCGCTACCAAGGACGACCTGATGCAGATTGGCGACGTCAGAGGCTGGTTCCGAAGCCATACAGGCATCATCGACCTCAATGCCCTGCAATACACAAGCATCGACTCCCTGCGCACCGCCGACGTGGCACCGCTCACACAGCTGCGCAGCGTCACCCTGCCCGCCACCATCACGGGCGTGGGCCGCGATGCCTTCAAGAACGCCAGCAGCCTGCGCTATGTGGATATGAGCCAGTGCGCCGACTATGCCCCGACGCTTGCCGCCGAGGGTGGTGTCCGCTCGCTGGGTATCACAGATCGCACTTTGGCCTATATGCCGGCCCAGTATGGTGAGACCGATGACGTGAATGTTGCCGTGGCAGAGGCTCAGGGTGCTATGCAGTATAATGCCAAGACCGTGCGTTTCTACGACGGTGACGACTACGTGATGCCCTACGGTATCTTTGCCGACGAGGTTGAGAACACCCGTACGCTGACCGTAAGCGAGGTGCCCTACACGGTTTGCCTGCCCTATACGCTCGATATTCCTGATGGAGCTGTCGTCTATTGCTTGAAGGACCGCAAGTCGAATGAGCTGGTGTTCTCCGAAACCGACTTGTCCATCATGGAGGCCGGCCAGCCCTATCTGGTACGCTCTACCACCGACGTCTCGCTTAATGCCAATGGTATGACGGAATTCAAACCCGACAACCAGCTGTGGACGGGTCAGCAGAGCGTCCTTGGCTACACGCTGCGCGGCACGCTCAGCGCCATCGGCAATGCGGAGGCCTGCGAGTTGGGTGCCTACGTGCTGCAGAGCGACGGCAAATGGCATGCCGTGCTGACCGACACTGAGGCCCACCGCCGTGCCAACGTCCCCGCCGGCCGCTGCTACCTGTTGCAGAGTCGTGTGAACGGTGCCCGCACCATCGAAATGACGCTGGAAGGCAGCACTTCAGGTATCGACCGCATCCGTACCATCGATACCGACGGTACCGAACGCGTCTATGACCTCAACGGGCGCTTCGTCGACAGCAATACAAAGGGAATAATAATCAAGAATGGTAAAAAGGTAATTAACAAATAAGAAGAATTATGAAAAGAATATTTGCAAAACTATTTGTTCCCCTCCACCATAGGATGGGCCTCCTGTGTATTCTTCTATTGACACTGACCAGTTGCTCAAAAAACGACAATCCTGCGTCCGACCCTATCGTGACGCCTGCTAAAGTAGTGCTCGGAGAGTGGTATGGTCAGGTGATGGCTGGTGGAATGATTAGCAACGATAAGTTCTACAACAACATCTCCATACTGATGACGTTCCAGGCCGACGGGCATGGCATAGTTCAGCAGTACTTTCTGAACAGCGACCAGTTGATATATCAACTCGGCAACATGATCGACTATATTGTTGATGACGATGGCAATGTCAGCATCTTCGTCGCAGGAACCAATAAGCGGTTGGGGGCCTACGCCCGTATCGTTGACGGCAAGGTGATTGCCAGCATCCCCGACTATTTTATCTACGACTTGATGTTCGAGCGTCCTACGGAGACTCAGCAGCAGAAAATCATGGAGTGGGGTATCATCATTGACCAGTGGGCTGACAGTGAAGGTGATAATGAGGGTAACATCGAAACGGAAGTGACTACCAATGGTGCAGAAGAACCTGGACGCGCAAGGCAATATAGCAAATAGGACGGTTCTTGCGTCCCTTTGGTAGCAAGCGGACAGAGCCCGAGCGCTTTTATTATACATCGGAACAACATTGAGCCTCGCTGCTTGTTTATGGCTGCGAGGCTTTTTTATGATAATTAATTTAACATTAGAAGCAATGAAACAAGAAACAAAGATTGACTTAAAGAAGGCCATGGCCAAAAAAAGGTGAGTGAGAAACAGTTGGCAGAGATGTTAAACCTTAAACCTCCATACCTGAATGCTATTGCCAGTGGGAAAAAGAATGTGACTATCAACCAGCTTGAACGCATCGCCGATGCATTGGGGATGACGCTTCATATCGCCTTTGAAGATCCTCTAAAACGTGACGAATAAGAGCTGATTAACCCCACAGGTTTACTTTTTACGTTGCGAAGGAAATTCGTGGCGCGAAAACTTGCGTGTGCGGTTTTCTTGGTGTAACTTTGCGGGGAAGACAGAGTATCTTATAAAGACAGAATAACAGATTAACAGATATAATATCAGGTATGGAACTATCAATCATTCAGCACGCAAAGGACACCAAACCCCGGACGGTGTCGGTCGGGGAGGTGGCGGAGATGATCCGCAACGAGGCATGGCCGAGAGACTACCCACCAACGATACTGGTTCAGGGGGTGTTCGAAGGAGGGGTGAGGCAGCAGGACATCACGAGAATGTCGGGACTGGCGGTGACGGAGTTCAAAATGACGGGCTCTTCCCCTGCAGGGGTGGGGGATTTCCGTCAGACAGCCCGTGACGACCCGCATACGCTGCTGATGTTCACCTCGGACGACAGGCTCACGGTCATCTATGCCTACGAGGTGGACAAGAGCTATGACCTGGAGTCACAGCGGAAGTTCTACCAGCGGGTACTGCTCTACGGCAACGACTATTACGAGTCGCTGCTCGGGATGTCGCCCGTCAGGAAAGGGCATAAGGTGGGCAAGCTGTGTACCCTCTGCCACGATCCGGATGTGTACTACAATCTCGAGGCGGAGTGGTTCCTAGCCATGACCATCCTCGGTGCCACCCGTCCGGGATCGGGCAAACTGAGGAGTACCGAGGGCCTGCGGGAACGGAAACCGAACTATAAGGAACTGCTGATGACGGTCGATGAGATCGACGACTGGTTAGATCGGCATATCGAACTGCACCGTAACCTGGTCAGCGGCCAGAAGGAGTTCCGCTGGAAAGAGGAGGATGCCGCGGAAGGCACGGGTCCCTGGGAGAACTACGACGACCACACGCTCAACAGTATCTACCGTCGCATGAAGAAGGTGAAGGACGTGAGGCGTGACGAGATCGACTGGGAGATCTGTTCCGACTACGTGAAGGACTTCCATCCCTTTATAGATTATCTGGAACACCTGCCGCCGTGGGACGGCGACGACTATATCCGTGAGCTGGCGATGGGTGTCACCGTGGACGGCAACACCGATGACTGGATTGTGTTTTCAGAGTGTCTGAGGAAATGGCTCGTGGCGATGGTGGCGGGCTGGCTGAACCCTCACGTGGTGAACCAGACGGTGCTGGTGTTCATCGGACATCAGGGTATTAAGAAGACGACCTGGATGAAATTACTTCTCCCGCCCCAACTGCAGAAATATTATTGCACACAGGTCGGGGTAGGACGCAACGACAAGGACCGTGAGCTGGCCATGAGTCAGAATGGCCTGATCTGCTGCGAGGAGCTGGATACGATGACGGCCAGCGAGATGAATGCCATGAAGCGCGACATCACCATGCTCGACATCAAAGTACGTCCGGCCTACCATCGCCATACAGAGCACCATACCCACATTGCCTCGTTTTGCGGTACTGGCAACAACGAGAAGTTCCTCAACGACCCCACGGGTACGCGGCGCTGGCTGGCCTTCAAGGTGGTGCGGATCGATTCGCCCACCGAGAATCCGTTCAACTACACGGGCATCTATACCCAGGCCTATTATCTCTACCGAAACGGATTCAAGTACTGGGACGATGACACCAAAGCCATCGAGGCCCGCAACGAACGCTTCAAGGTGGCAAACTTGGAGAAGCAGTTAGTGAACCGCTATTTCCGTCTGCCTGCGGCAAAAGACGGCGGGGAGTTCTTCGACGTGGCTACGGTCATGCAGCAGTTCCCGGGCAACCTCACGTCGAAGCTGCGCAAGGAGGCTGTTGATCAGGCGTTCATCGATCTGGGCTTCCAGCCCGTCACCGTCGATGGCATCCCCGGCTATTATGCCATCAAGCGCATGCCTGAGGAGCTGCAGACGCTCGGCACCCAGATGGCGTTAAAGGCAAGAGGTGATACCTTCTGAACTTTTCTCCCGCGTACGTACGTGAACGGAAATTCCAGAAAATTCTTTCCTGTACGTACGCGGGAGGAATTTAAAATAGATAACCAACCCTTATTTTCCAATAACCCTGCCTTATCGCGCAATAAGGCAGGGTTATTCTGTGAAAAGGCTGATTCTATTTAATCCAGTCTTCAATCTTCTTTCCAGCATTCCATAACATAACTCTTTCCTTGGCAAACGTCTCTACGCAATTTTCAAAGGGCAGTATGTTCATCTCCTTAATGAAATCACGGGTCTGTTCCAAATTTTCTTTTACGCGTTTGCTATTGTATGCACCATAGAGTAATTCTGCCACAACAATCTGAGTAATGAAACATTTGTCTTTTCCAACTTTTTCCATTTTGTCAGCTACATCACGATTACCTCTGAAAATAGCTACACACGTACTTGTGTCTAAAAGAAATCCTTTCATAACTCAATATCTATATTGTTTGCAGTTCTGGCATTACGGATGTCATCTACGATTTCATCTGCAGTACGATCATCCTCCCAGGCACCAACAAATCGTGTTGCCCATCCCGCCTCGACTTTTTTGTTCTTCGCAGGAGCGAGTCCTTTTACATATTTAAGCACTTTGGCCAGAAGGTTCTCATCTTCAGCGATTTCACCCATCGCGCGGTATATTTCTGCATTCAGTTCTAACGCTGTCATAATGTTATTATCTTTAGTTTACGGTGGCAAAGATAGGTGTTTTTATTTTATCTTCCAAATCTTTTAGCAAAAAAGTGCTTTTATTCGATTATTACACAGTAAGTAATCGGCTTGCCGCTTGCTAAAGAAGGGACACAAGAACCGTCCCTTCTGTGTAATTTTCAGGGGCGGCCGAGGGTGTCGAAGATGAGGGAGACCTCGATGGGGAGGAAGGAGCGGCGGGTGTTGGAGAGAAGAGGGTGGAGCTGGGGATAGTCGGACATGTAGAGGCGCAGCTTTGCCCAGGCTGCGCGGGGACAGATGGCCGGGAAGTAGAGCTGGGCCAGCTCCGTACGGCCGTAGGTTTTGACTTCGTACATGAATAATTAAGAATTAAGAATATAAAATTAAGAATTAATAATTAAGAATTAATAATTATGATTACCTTGCTATGATGATACAAAGATACGAAAAATAATTGGAATATGCAAGGCTTTGGATAAGTAAAAATACGTACAATTCATATTAATTCATATCAAGCGAGACTAATACATTTAGGATAGCAAAAAGTTTTGCAAAACACCAATTTATTTAGTAACTTTGCTATTGCATTTTGGGTGCAATAGCGAGTGAAGGCTGCGGCTCAGCATAGCTCGAGCGAGCTCGGCTCTGCATTCGCCTTGCACTTCACTTGCAGTAGCTCCGGAGGCTAAGTAAATAGTAAGTTAAACCCTTTTAAAAATTTTACAAAGATGATTGAATTGTATCTTTCAAAGGTGACCGAGACCTCAGAATCGGAACAGGCGGGTAAGCTCTATGCCCGCGTGAGTTACAAGGAGACGCTGACCGTGCAGGACATGGCGCATCACATGAGTGAACACAATACGCTGTTCTCGGAAGGATCTATTACTGGTATCCTGATTGACTTCGTGAAGTGTGTGCGTGAGCAGGTGCTCATGGGTAACACGGTGAAGATCGACAACCTGGCCATCTTCAAGGCCACTGTCGAGGCCAACGGTCTCGAAACGATGTATGACCCCGATACCGACAAGGTGGCTTCTGCTACGATCGGTACACTGGCCGAGGGTGCCAAGACCGGCCCTGCCGTGAAGGTGATCAAGTTGCTGGCGCAGAGTACAGGTGAGTTCACCCGCGACGAGCTGAAGAAGGATGTGAAGTTGAGCTGGACCGACAAGACCAAGGCAGAGATTGCTGCTGCCAAGGGTGATTCGAGTGCGGCTGGCGGTTCTTCGTCAGGCTCAGGATCCGAGGGTAGTGGCACTGGCACTAACACTGGCGGCAATGGTGGCTCCCAGCAGGGTGGTAACAGTCAGCAGGGCGGCTCGCAGAATGGCGGTCAGAGTCAGCAGGGTGGGTTTGCACTGACAATCTCAACCAGCGGTAGCGGATCTTCGACGGTGACACTCAATGGCAGTGCCGTGAGCTCGGGTGCCAGCCTGAATGAGGATGACGAGGTGGAGATCTGCATCACACCGGCCGAGGGTCAGGTGCCGACGGCAAGTGTCAATGGATCGGAGATTGAGCTCACTGAGAGTGATGGTATCTACACTGGTAGCTTCGCCATGCCTGGACAGGCCTCGACGCTTGTGATCAACACGGGCACCATAAGCGGCGGTGGTGATAACCACAATCCGATTGACACAGGTAACTAATTCTCCCCCTGAGTTAGGGGGAGCCAGAGGGGGTCTGAACGACAGCAGAAGTTCGCTTGCTAAAGCAGGGATGCAAGAACGACAGTAGAAGAAAAAAATTCGCGCGATCAGACCACCCCTGACCCCTCCTACTCAGGAGGGGAAATAGAATGTCTTGCAACCCCATTAATTGCATAAGTACTATCCCTTTAACTTCAATAATTATGTTCAAATTCTTTAAGGAAAAGCGTCAGGTGATCAGTAAGATCCTGAAGTTCACGGGTTCGTTGATAACCCTCGTTATTACCACGTTCTTCGTCCAGAGTTGTTTCAAAGGATAAGATTGTCTCTGATTTTATTGTCTAAGGATTATAGGATTTTGGGATTAAGTGCTCCGCACTGGATTTTCGGGATTGGCTGCGCAGAGATCCTTATCATCCGAACCGTTAGGTTCTCATCCACAATCCTTAAATCCCTAAATCCTTAGACTTTAAAACCCTTCCTAAGAAAAATAGAAGCGTATGAGAGTTATTACGTTAATCATTGTTCACTGTTCTGCGGTGAGGCCCGACCAGACGAGCTCGGCCGCTCAGATAGACACGTGGCATCGCCAGCGGGGCTGGAAGCTCGGCATCGGCTACCACTACGTGATCCGACGAGACGGAACGATAGAGCCAGGCCGTCCTGAATGGATGATCGGAGCCCACTGCCACGTCAAAGGACAGAACCACAACGCCCACTCGATCGGCGTCTGCTACGAGGGTGGGTTGGACATCCGCGGTCAACCCGCCGACACGCGAACCAAAGCGCAGAAGGCATCACTCCGCGGACTCTTAGAAGAACTACATGCGCGTTACCCCCGCGCTGTGATTGTAGGCCATCACGACTTGAACCCCCAGAAGGATTGTCCCTGCATCCCAGATGTCGTGCATGAGTATGCCGATCTGCAGCCGAAGTAATCAAAAAAATCGGACTGATGTTTGGTCAGTCCGATTTTTTGTTTATCCGTTGGCGAGTTTACCTTATAATGTTACCTCTACTGTATGTTTGCCGGGGGAGTAGGGAATGACCGTACCGGAGATGGGCTGGCCATCGAGGGTGATGGTTTTCACACCCTTCTGTGCGCCGTTCGGGTGGATAGTGATCTCGTAGTCGGCCTCGCGGAACTTGCGGTTGACAGTGTAGTCCGTAGCTGTCTCTGGCAGGCAGGGGTCGATGCGGATGCCATCGTAGTCGGGCTTAATGCCGAGGATGAATTCTGATACAGTGTACCACATCCAGGCGGCTGTACCTGTAAGCCAGGAGTTCTTACCCTCGCCAGGCTTGAAGGCGTCCTTACCGGCTACCATCTGACAGTTTACATAAGGCTCTACCTTGTGCAGCGTCTGGTATTTCTCCTCGACGTAGCTCGGCAGTATCTTGGCGTAGTGGCTCCAGGCATCGTTGCCACGGCCAGCGAGACATTCGCCGATGATAACCCAGGGATTGTTGTGGCAGAAGATGCCGGCATTCTCTTTGTAGCCCTCGGGATAAGAGCTGATCTCACCATATTCGTAAATATACTTGGAGAAGGCAGGATTGTTGAGTACCATACCATGCTCGCACTCAAGGTATTTCTTACAGGAATCCAATGACTTAGCTACCATACCGTCTTCAGCGCCGATTTCAGCCATCGTACACCAACCCTGCGATTCGATGAAGATCTTGGCCTCGTCGCACTCGTTGGAGCCGATCTTGCGGCCATAGAAGTCGTAGGCGCGGAGATACCACTCGCCATCCCAGCCATGCTTCTTCACGGCCTCGATCATGGCATCGACGGCTTGCTGCATGCGGGCAGCCTCGGCAGCGAAGTCGATGCCGGATATTCCGGACTTACCGGATAATCCGGCTAATTTGCGACAAAGGGCGACGTAGTCCTTGCCGGTGACCACGAAGAGGCCGGCGATCATGAGCGATTCTGCCTTAGTGCCCTCGCTGACGTTCTCTGTGGTTTGGAAACTCTCGTTGGGATCCCATGAGAAGCAGTTGAGGTTGAGACAGTCGTTCCAGTCGGCACGGCCGATGAGTGGCAGCATGTGGGGACCAAGGTTGTTGATGACATGGTCCATCGAGATCTTCAGGTGCTCGAAGAGTGTGACCTCTGAGCCGGGCTGGTTGTCGAAGGGCACCATCTCGTCGAGAATTGAGAAGTCGCCCGTTTCCTTGATATAGGCCACTGTGCCGAAGATGAGCCAACAGGGGTCGTCGTTGAAGCCGCCACCGATATCGTTGTTGCCGCGCTTGGTGAGGGGCTGGTACTGGTGGTAGCAGCCGCCGTCGGGGAATTGCGTGGAGGCGATATCGATGATGCGCTGACGGGCGCGTGGTGGAATCTGATGCACGAAGCCCACGAGATCCTGGTTCGAATCGCGGAAACCCATACCACGGCCTACACCACTCTCGAAGAACGATGCCGAGCGTGAGAAGTTAAAGGTGACCATGCATTGATACTGGTTCCAGATATTCACCATGCGGTCGAGCTTGTCATTGCCAGTCTTCACCTTATATATATTAAGGAGTGCATCCCAGTATTCGCAGAGTTCAGCAAAAGCCTTGTCCACCTTCTCGGTGGTGTCGAGCTCGGCGATGAGGGCGTGGGCCTTTTTCTTGTTGATGACCTGTGGCTTTTCGAATTTCTCATCCTGCTCGTTTTCGACATAGCCGAGGAGGAACACGAAGTCCTTGCTCTCGCCTGGAGCTAATGTGACTTCAATATAATGCGAGGCGATGGGGCTCCAGCCGTGGGCATGGCTGTTGCGAGGTTTGCCCTCCATGACGGCCTGCGGATCAGCAAACTCGTTGTAGAGACCTACGAACGTCTCGCGGTCGGTGTCGAAGCCCTGGATGGGGGTGTTGACATGATAGAACGCATAGTGGTTACGGCGCTCGCGGTATTCGGTCTTATGATAAATCGTAGAACCCTCGATCTCTACCTCGCCAGTTGAGAAGTTACGCTGGAAATTCTCCATATCGGTAGCCGCATTCCAAAGGCACCACTCCTCAAACGAGAAGAGCTTTAAGGTCTTAGTTTCTGACGATGTGTTCGAAAGCGTCAGTTTCTGTACTTCAGCCCACTTCTTCAGCGGCACGAAGAACAGTACGCTGGCCTCGACACCATTCTTACGACCCGTGATACGGGTATAGCCCATACCATGACGGCACTCATAAAAGTCGAGCGGTGTCTTACAAGGCTTCCACCCAGGATTCCACACAATTGTCTTGTCTCCTTGGCTCCCTGTCTCCTTGTCTACTATATAAAAATACCTTCCTCCATTGTCCATCGGTACATTGTTGTAACGATAGCGGGTGATGCGGCGGAACTTGGCATCTTTATAGAAGCTGTAGCCGCCGGCAGTGTTACTAATCAGTGAGAAAAAGTCTTCATTGCCCAGATAATTAATCCATGGCCATGGGGTTTGCGGGTCTGTGATGACATACTCGCGATGCTGGTCGTCAAAATGACCGTAACGTTTCTGCTGTTCCATTGACTCGATTGTTTTTTTGTCGTAATTGCATGCAAAGATACAAACATATTCTGATAACACCAAATCTTTTAGAAAATAGTGTTATGAATAAGCAAGATAATATTGTTTTTACTTCTCGATGAGGATGCGGGCATCGACGGCGATGATGTCATTGCCGTCGGCGAGCAACGGATTGATGTCTATCTCCTTGATCTCTGTGGCGAAGCGGAGGAGGGTGGAGAGACGGACGATAATCTCGGCATATTTCTGCTCGTTAATGCCCTGCTGACCGCGCGTACCTTTTAATATCTTGTAGCCGCGCAGGGAGTGGATCATCGAATAAGCCTCGTCATAGCTCAACGGGGCCAGACCGGAGGATACATCCTTCAGCACCTCGACGAAGATGCCACCCAGACCGCAGAGCACGACATGGCCGAAGCGCTCTTCGTACTTGGCACCAATGAAGAGTTCCGTACCCTTGAGCATCTTCTGGATCATCACACCCGTAGCCCCCTCAATCTTCATCATGCGGTCGAACTCGAGGGCTAAGTGTTCGGGGGTGCGGATGTTGAGAGTTACACCACCTACGTCACTCTTATGCACAGGCCCTACTACCTTGGCCACCACAGGGAATCCTACCTTTTCAGCAAAGGCTGTCAGTTCCTCCTTGGACGTACTTACCATTTCTGGTACGAGCGGTATTCCGGCACAAGAGAGAATCTGCCGTACAAGGTCGGGGGAGACAAAGCCATTCTCTTTGATCCCGCTGATGATCAGGTGCAGGCGTGATACGTCGACACCATAGAGTTCCACCTCGAAGCGCGAGGCCTGAGGGGTCTTCATGATCTGACTCAGCGCAGTGGCCAGCGTCACCTCGTCGCTGAAGTTCACGTGTCCCTTCTTCAGGAACTCCGCCACCTCAGGACCGGCGGTATGCAGACTGGGCAGGATGGGGAAGATAGGTTTTTTGCATTCGCGGATTTTCTGGTCCAGCACATCGTATGCCTCATAGAGCTGTGTCAGACCAGGCGTACCGTAGATGACGGCGATGGCATCGATATTGTCAAACCGGTTTTCGCAGTAGTCGATGACTGTGCCTAACTGCTCTGGCGTTCCTGTGGCTAAGAAGTCGATGGGGTTGGCGACTGAGGAGCCGGGGAAAAGCTTTGCTTTCAGTTCTTCGGCGGCGGATATCTGAGTGCTCGGAGTATTCTGAGTACTCGGAGTAATCAGAGAGGGTACATTGAGTCCTCCCTTCGAGAGTGCATCGGTGAGCATGACGCCGGGGCCACCTGCATGGGTGACGATGGCGAAATTCTTTCCTTTGAGTGGTGGCAGGGTGAAGATACAACCTACGGTGGTAAGTTCCTCGCGGGAGAAACACCTTACGATACCAGCCTTACGGAACAATGCTTCGACGGCTGAGTCGCTGGAGGCAATGGCACCTGTATGGCTCGATGCCGCACGAGAGCCGCTCTCCGAAGAGCCAGCCTTGATGGCGGCAATTCGACAGCCCTTGCGAATCAGACGGCTGGCATGGAACAGCAGTTTGTCGGGATTGCTGATGTTCTCAATATACAGCAGCTTTACCTTCGAATCTGTCTCGGGGTTGAAGTTCTCGTCCATATATTGGAGTACATCCTCGATACCGATCTGTTTGCCATTGCCGATGCTCCACACGCTGTTGAACTGCAGTCCCTTGATGACGGCACTCTCTAAGATGAACACCGCCGTGGCACCGCTGCCGCTGACGAAGTCGGCTCCCTTGGGGTCGAGGTTCGGAATGGGCAGGGTGAACACACTATGGTGGTTGCGGTTCAAGAGTCCAATGCAGTTGGGGCCGATGAGGGCGGCACCATATTGTTCACAGGTGTCGAGGATACGTTGTTCGAGTTCGGCACCTGCCTTTGTCTCCTCGCCGAAACCAGCAGAGATAATGATGAAGGCCCGTGTCTGTTTCTCCTTCGCCAGCAGTTCCACATAGTCGGGACAGAACCTGGCTGCCACCACGAGGATGGCCAGCTCGGTTGGGGGTATCTCACGGGCATCGTGGAAGGCCTTAATACCTTGCACTTCATCTTCTTTGGGGTTTACAATGCGCAAGGTTCCATTGTATCCTCCATTAATCAGATTGCGTACGATAGAGCCACCTGGCTTATGTACGTTATTAGAGCCACCGATGACAACGATGCTCTTAGGATTCAATAGTTGTTGGTTAATCATGGCACAAAGATATATAAAAATCTCTAAAAGACAAAGCATATTGCAAGAAAATCTTTATCTTTGCATGGAGTTTAGTACGTGAGCGTATGAAAAAGAGTATTTTTTTGCTAATTATATCGTTGGTTATGCCGTTTTTGAGTTGGGGGCAGACATCTTATTCTGCCTTATGGAAAAAGGCCGGAGATGCATACGATAAGGATCTCCCACAGTCGCAGTATGAGATCTTGCAGCAGATTGTGAAGAAGGCCACGAAGGAGAAAGTGTACGGTCAGCTACTGAAGGCGGAGCTGAACGCCTGTCAGGTGATGCAGAGCATTGCCCCAGACTCGATTCGTCCCGCTGTGGAACGTATCCAGCAGCGTTGCGATGCTACAACTGATCCCGTTCTGAAACTGGTCTACCAGACCATCCTCTGGCGAGTGTGGATAGATAATCCCCGATTGTCGGAGGCAGATGAGGAGAACGAGGTAAGAGAGAAACCCGACAGACCTGCGCTCACCCCGGAACTCTGCGAACGGCTGGCCCAAGTGAAGGACGAGAGTTATGAGCCGTTCGTCATAGATGGGGTTGACAGTAAGTTGTTCGGCCATGACCTGCTGCATGTGGTGGGTATGGAACTAAGTGATTATCCGGCACTGCATCAGTACTATGACAAGGCGGGCAATCGTCCGGCGGCTTGTCTGATGGCGTTGAGGACGCTTAGCGCTCCAGATGCAGAACATCATATACAGGCACTTGACTCCCTCTTGGAACTGTATGGCGACCTGCCAGAAGCCGGTGAGGTGGCCATCGAGCGTTTTGAGGCGATGGATCGTGAGGAACAATTCACAGCGGAAGATAAGATCAACTTTATCCATCATGCCCTTGACAAATGGGGTAGCTGGCACAGGACGAATATCCTCAAGAATCACGAGGCTATGCTGACCCGCTCGCAGTTTAATGTGGGAGTTGATGACAACAATCCTGCTTATCGGGTTGTCAGGCCGATGAAGGTCCAGCAGATGCCCCTCAGGAACCTCCGGAATATCACCGAACTGAATCTGAAGGTCTATGCCGTGAAGGCGAAGGGTGACATTGACCTGAACCCCGACTATGAGTATGGATACAAGAAGATTAAACCCCTGTTGGGGAAGGTGGTTTATGAAACCACACGTCCATTCTCCGGTCATCAGCCCTACGATATCTTCGAGGATTCGCTGACTATTGAAGGACTGCCCTTAGGTGTGTATATGCTGGAGTTCTCTACCAAACCCAATACCGTAGTAACACGTCGTCTGTATTTCGTGACCGACGTGTTTGTGGTGGAGGAGTCACAGCCTGACGAGACCATGCGTATTGTGGTGGTGAAGGCTTCGACCGGACAGCCCATTGCCAACGCCAAGGTACGGATTCGGGAATATCCGGGTTTGGCCAACGAGAAGACCCATCACCTGACCACCGATGCCAAAGGCCAGTGCTTCTTCAAGGGCGATGGCAGACGGGCAGAGGTCTTTGCATATACCGATACAGACCAGGCTTGTCCGGAGCAGAGCCTATATGATCGTTATTCTTATAATGCCAGTGGGCGTAGGGAGTCGCGTGAGACGGTGATCTATACCGACCGGGCTATCTATCGTCCTGGACAGACTGTTCACGCCTCGGCGATTGAGTATGACGTGTTCAATGGTTACGAACATAAGGCCGTGGCAGATGCAAGGCTGACACTGACACTGAGAGATGCCAACAACAAGGTCATCAAGGAGCAGCGGGTGACAACCGACAAATATGGCGTCTGTGCCGCAGACTTCACCTTGCCCAGTTCTGGACTGACGGGACAATTCCTTATCCAGTCTGGCAGCAGCAGACATTACTTCAGGGTGGAGGAATACAAACGTCCCACTTTTGAGGTGAACTTCGATCCTTATAAGGATGATTATAAAGATGGTGACACCGTGACCGTTAAAGCCATCGCCAAGAGCTATGCCGGCGTACCCGTTCAGGAGGCGAAGGTGCAGTATCGGGTGGTAAGACGCAGAGCTTTCTGGTGGATTACCTACTGGAGATACTGGGACGGCGGTTATATTGGTACCGGCTCTGAGGATGTGGAGATTACCACAGGTGAGACCATCACAGAGCCTGACGGCACCTTCAAGGTAGATGTGCCGTTGACACTGCCGAAGACCGATTATCCGATGTTCTACAACTTTGTAGTGACAGCTGATGTGACGGATGGTGCCGGTGAGACCCATGCCGGACAGTACTCCCTGCCTCTTGGTAACCGGAATACTGCCCTGAGTGTGGACCTTGAGGAACAGATGCTGTTGGAGAAGAAACCCACGATGACGTTCCATCTGCGTAATGCCGCTGGACAGGATATCGACGCCCAGGTGAAATATAGAATTGACAATGGAAAGTGGCAAACCATCCAAACCATTCTCCACTCTCCACTCTCCACTCTCAACATAAAATCTGGACAGCATCAAGTGGAGGCTATCTGTAATGGAGATACCCTCAAGCGTGAGTTCACCATCTTCTCGCTCGATGATAAGGTGCCTGCCAAGGAAACCGACGACTGGTTCTATTGCTCTGACACCCGTTTCCCCAACGATGGTACACCTGTGACCTTACAGGTAGGCTCTTCGGCCAAGGATGTGTATGTCGTCTATAGCATTTTCTCAGGAAATCAGGTGGTGGAGCAGGGCTTCGTCAACCAGTCGAATGCACTCATCAATCGCAAGTTCAATTATAAGGAAGAGTGGGGCGATGGTATTCTTTGTACCTTCGCCTGGGTGAAAGATGGCAAGTGCTATACGCATCAGCAGACGATCAGCAGACCCTTGCCCGACAAGAAGCTGAAACTACAGTGGACAACCTTCCGCGACCGGCTCACGCCCGGCCAACAGGAAGAGTGGACCCTCACCGTGACCAAGGATGGCAAACCTGTGGATGCGATGGTGATGGCGACGTTGTATGACAAGAGTCTCGACCAGCTGACACCTCATGGCTGGAGTCTCTATCCCAGAACATACCAGTGGCTGCCTTCTACCAGTTGGCAGTTCACTCCTAACTGGACTCTCAGTGTTACAGGTTATGCGAACCTGAAGAACTACGGTTATAGTGACCTCCGTTACAGTCATTTCGACCATGATGTCTATCCTACGCCCTGGTATTCCAATCGGAGAATGTTGTATGCCACGCGTTCCAGAATGAGAGCCAATGCCAAAATGGATGCAGGGATGGTTATGGAAGAAGCAGTACCGATGGCGGTGGGTGCCGCGATGGAGTCTACTGATGTGAATGAAGCGTTACAAGGTCGCGTCGCAGGATTGGATGTCGTTGCTCAAAAACGAGTAGTGGGTAATGGCCTGCCTTCGCCGGAGTCTGACAAAGAGGAAGCGTCTGTGCAGATGGACCAGGTGCAGATCCGCGAGAATCTCAACGAGACGGCCTTCTTCTATCCGCAACTGACCACCGATTCTACGGGTGCTGTGGCATTGAAGTTCACCTTGCCGGAGAGTCTCACCACCTGGCGCTTTATGGGTCTCGCCCATACACAGGATTTGTGTTATGGCCTGCTCAACGGTGAAACCGTAGCCAAGAAAGACCTGATGATACAGCCCAACATGCCTCGGTTCATCCGCGAGGGTGATCAGGCGGTGATTGCCGCCAGGATTTTCAATACCGGTGAGAAGGCCCTGAAGGGTAAGGCCCTCCTCCGACTGAAGGATCCCATGACGGAGCAGGTGGTCTTCGAACAACAGCAGGATTTTGCTGTGGAGGTCGATGGCACAACTTCCGTCTCCTTCGCCTTCTCTACAGCGGTAGCACACTCTCAACTCTCCACTCTCAACTCTCAACTCTTGGTCTGCCAAGTGATAGCATCATGTGAAGGTGCCTCCGATGGTGAACAACACTACCTCCCGATTCTGCCCGCCACAGAGCGCGTGACAGTGACACGCCCCTTCACCCAGATAGAACCGGGTATGAAGACCATCGACCTGACAACGCTCTTCCCGGGTACGGATAAACAGCCGGTGACGAATAAGAAACTGACAATCGAATATACCAACAACCCCGCATGGCTGATGATTCAGGCTCTGCCGACTCTCGGTAAGCCTCATGATAATGACGCTATCTCGCAGATGGCTTCCTACTATGCCAACAGCATCGGTAAGTTCATTGTCGATCAGAATCCGAAGGTTAAGACGGTCTTCAAACTATGGCAAGAGGAAAGGCTACGGGTAGGCGAGCGCAGCTCGGGAATGAAAGGGAACGAAACATCCCTCATGAGCGCCCTTGAGAAAGATCAGGAACTGAAAGATCTCATCCTCAACGAGACACCGTGGGTGATGGATGCCGACCGTGAGACCGAACAGAAAGAACGTCTCGTGGACTTCTTCGACGACAATCTCATGCAAGACCGCCTTAACTCAGCTTTTGGCAAACTGGAGGCGCTCCAGAAAGGCGATGGCTCTTGGTCGTGGTGGCCTGGCATGCCGGGTTCGTTCTATATCACCGTAGAGGTGGCTGAGATGCTCGTGCGTCAGAATGCCCTTATCGGCACCAATCAGCAGACCAAGAACATGCTGTCGAAGGCATTCAAGTTCATGGGCTATGAGATTGTCGACTTGGTGAAGGAGATGAAGAAAATGGAGAAGAAGGGCATCAAACCCTCGTTCCCGAGTTTCAAGGCTTTGCAGTGGCTCTATCTCTGTGCCCTCGACGGCAGGACACTGCCCGACAATGTGCAGAAGGCTAACGACTATCTCATCCCGCTGTTGCGTAAGGACATCAAGGCACAGTCGCTCTATGAAAAGGCAATGACCGCTGTTATCTGGTCGAAGCTACCCAACCTTCAGCCGAAGGACCGACAGAAGGCTCAGGAGTATGTGAAGAGTCTGAAGGAGTTTACGGTGTATCGTGAGGAGATGGGTCGTTATTACGACACTCCACGTGCCGGCTACTCCTGGTATGATTATAAGATCCCCACACAGACAATGGCTGTCGAGGCCATGCAGCAGATCACTCCCGACGACAAGCAGACCATTCAGGAGATGCAGCGTTGGCTCCTGCAGGAGAAACGCACCCAGGCCTGGGACACGCCGATCAACTCGGTGAATGCCGTCTATGCCTTCCTGAATGGCTCGAAGACCCTCTCCACACTCACCTCTCCACTCTCCGTAATGAAGGTGGATGCCACCGTGCTTGACAACTCTGCGGCCACAGCAGGCATTGGGTATATCAAGACCGTTGTGGCACCGGAGAGTAAGACCTTTACTGTGGAGAAGACCTCGGAAGGTACCTCTTGGGGCGCTGTCTATGCACAGTTCAACCAACTGACGAAGGAGATCGAGAATAGCAGTAGCGGCATCAAGGTCATCCGCGAGCTAATAACCAACACCCAACACCCATCACCCAACACCTCACTTCATGTGGGCGACCGCGTGAAGGTTCGTCTGACTATCATTTCTGACCGCGACCTTGACTTTGTTCAGGTGGTTGACAAACGGGCTGCCTGTATGGAGCCTGTGAATCAGTTGAGCGGCTATCGTGATGGGGCGTATGTCTCGCCTCGCGACAATGCCACCAACTATTACTTCGACATCTTCCGCAAGGGTCGCAGGGTGATCGAGACAGAGTATTACATCGACCGTCCCGGCACCTACGAGACGGGCACCTGTACCGTACAGTGTGCCTACGCTCCCGAGTTCAAAGGCACCACGCACTCGTTGGCACTCGAAGTGAAAAGTGAATAGTGAAAAGTGAAAAGTGAATAATTTGCTACCGCAATAATAAATATGAAACAAATGAAGAATATGAAATGTCAGTGGATGATGAGGGTGATAGTGATACTGTTCACTATTCACTATTCACTATTCACTGCTACCGCTCAGCGGCTGACGGTTACCAACGCTACCGTTAACGCCGGTCGCACAGGATTTATGCAACCCATTACAGCCACCTTCGAACTCCGTAACAAGAGCAAGCGTAAGTTGGTAATCGAAAGTGTCAAACCCGACTGTGGCTGTACGGCAGTGGAATACCCCAAGGAAGTGGGAGGCAACGAGAAGTTCACCATTAAGATGACCTACGACGCCCGTATGCTGGGCCATTTCCAGAAGATGGTGGCTGTGAAGAGCAATGCCTCGGAAAAGCCCCTTTATCTCACCATGAAGGGCAACGTGCTGGCTGAGTTGGAAGACTTTACCGGAAAGTATCCTATCGCATGGGGTGACCTGTTGCTCGACAAGATCGACCTTGAATACGACGATGTGAACAAGGGCGACCATCCCGTGCAGGAGATTCATGTCATGAACAATGGCGAGAAGACCATGACACCCAATGTGATGCACCTGCCGCCTTATTTGACGGCTCTTGTCACCCCTGAGAAGCTCGAACCTGGTAAGACCGGCACCATTGCCATCACCCTTAACTCGGAGAAACTCCGCGATTTCGGTCTGAACCAGACGTCGGTGTTCATCGCCCAACAGTTGGGTGAGAAGGTGAGCCAGGACAATGAGGTGCCGGTGTCGGCAGTGCTCCTGCCTGACCTCAAGGATTATGATGCCGTGAGCAAGGCCTTGGCACCGCAGTTGCAGATATCCACCACCGACGTCGACTTCACCGACTTCGGCGGGAAATCAAAGAAAACGGTAGAGATCTATTTAATCAATACTGGCAAGACCATGTTGGAGATCCGTTCCATGCAGATGTTCACCCGTGGTCTGAAGCTCACGCTGAGCAGCACCAAATTAGAGCCGTCGCAGTCGGCCACCATGAAGATTACGGGTATTGCCGAAGACCTTCAGAAGGTACGCACCAAACCCCGTATCCTCATGATTACCAATGATCCCGACCATACGAAGGTTCTTATTAATATAAAAGTGAATAGTGAAAAGTGATTAGTGAATAGTATGGAGCATCCAGAGAACAGTTCCGAATTTGCAGGCCTGCAGGTTAACAATGGTGTTGCGCAGCCGCCCATCGTCAATCCCTATCTGAAACGTAGTCGTCGTCGTGAACTCACGGCCGCCGACATGGTGGAGGGCATCCTGAAAGGCGATGTCACCATCCTCTCGCAGGCTGTCACCTTGATAGAGAGTGTGAATCCCGACCATCAGGCTAAGGCGCAGGAGGTCATCAACAAGTGTCTGCCTTATAGCGGCAACAGTGTCCGTGTGGGCATTAGTGGTGTGCCCGGAGCGGGTAAGTCGACGAGTATCGACGAGTTTGGCATTCATGTGTTGAAGGAGAAAGGGGGCAAGTTGGCGGTGCTGGCCATCGACCCCTCCAGTGAACGTACGAAGGGCAGTATCCTGGGCGATAAGACACGTATGGAGAAACTGGCGCTCCATCCTGATTCCTTCATCCGTCCCAGCCCGTCGGCTGGCTCGTTGGGTGGCGTGGCACGAAAGACGCGTGAGACCATCATCCTCTGTGAAGCGGCAGGGTTCGACAAAATCTTCGTCGAGACGGTGGGTGTGGGTCAGAGTGAGACGGCCTGTCACTCGATGGTCGACTTCTTCTTGTTGATCCAGGTGGCTGGTACGGGTGACGAGTTGCAGGGCATCAAACGCGGTATCATGGAGATCTCTGACGGTATTGTCATCAACAAGTGCGACGGCGATAACGTAGACCGTTGCCACATGGCCGCCACCAACTTCCGCAACGCCCTCCATTTCTTCCCCAAACCCGACAGCGGCTGGTTGCCTCAGGTGCTTTGTTACAGTGGCTTCTATGGCACTGGCGTTAAGGAAATCTGGGATATGATCTACGAGTATATCGACTTCGTGAAGGGCAACGGCTACTTCGACTACCGTCGCAACGAACAGTCGAAATACTGGATGTACGAGAGCATCAATGAGCACCTGCGCCTGAACTTTTATAACAATCCGACCATCAAGGCGCAACTCTCTCCTGCCGAGCAGACCGTCCTCGCCGGACAGAAGACGAGCTTCGTCGCTGCCCAGGACTTGCTGGATTTATATTTTAGATTATTGAAGAATGGTTCAGATTGAAATCGATAATGGCAGTGGTTTCTGCTTCGGTGTGACCACCGCCATCAAAAAGGCCGAAGAGGAGTTGGCGCATGGCAATAAATTGTATTGCTTAGGCGACATCGTACACAACGGTATGGAGTGTGACCGTCTCCGTGAGATGGGGCTTGTCACTATCAAGCATGACGAAATGCGTGAGTTGCACGATGTGAAGGTGTTGCTACGGGCTCATGGCGAACCTCCTGAAACCTACGAACTGGCCCGTCGCAACAACATCGAGATTATTGATGCCACCTGTCCTGTGGTGCTCCAGCTCCAGAAGCGCATCAAGCGCCAATATGAAATATCCAACACCCAGCACCCAATACCCAACACCCAGATCGTCATCTTTGGCAAGCGCGGTCATGCAGAGGTGCTGGGACTCGTCGGACAGACGCAGTCGTCGGCCATCGTCATCGAGAGCTTCGACGAGGTGAAACGCCTCGATTTCACCCGTGATATCTATCTCTATTCACAAACCACCAAGTCGCTCGATGAGTATCACCGCATCATCGACTATATCCAGTCACACATCTCACCTGAAGCCCATTTCGAGAGTTTCGACACTATCTGCCGGTCGGTAGCCAACCGCATGCCGAATATCTCGCAGTTTGCTTCGCGCCACGACCTGATTCTGTTTGTCTGTGGTAAGAAGAGTAGTAATGGTAAGGTACTTTTCAACGAGTGCCTGCAAGTCAATCCCAACAGTCACCTGATTGAGGATCCTCAGGAGATCCAGCCCGAGTGGCTCGAAGGCATCGAGACAGTAGGCATCTGTGGGGCGACCTCCACACCTAAATGGCTGATGGAACAGTCGCGCGACGCCATATTAAAAATGCAACGCTATTAGCGCGTTGCATTTTTAAATTGTTCGAGCAGCCATTGTTTCTGCTCATCGATCGTCATGTTCGAATTGTCTAAAAGGATGGCATCCTCAGCCTGACGCAGCGGCGATTCCTCACGGTGGGAGTCGATATAGTCACGCTCCTGCACATTCTTCAGTATGTCCTCGTAGTCCGCCGGCATGCCCTTGGCTACCAGCTCATCGTATCGGCGCTGGGCACGAACCTCGGCAGAGGCTGTGACAAACACCTTCAACTCGGCATCGGGGAAGACCACCGTGCCAATGTCGCGACCGTCCATCACCACACCCTTGTCCTTTCCCATCTGTTGCTGCTGGGCCACGAGGGCACGGCGGACGAATCCTACTGCAGCGATGGGACTCACATGATTGCTCACCTCTAACGAGCGGATTTCCTTCTCCACACACTCCCCGTTCAGATAAGTGTCAGGGCGTCCTGTCTCGGCATTCAGTTGGAAAGAAATGTGGATATTAGGCATCTCTTGGCGTAGTGTCTCTTCGTCGATGATTTCTCTTACCTCTTGCCCCTCACCTCTTACCTCTTTGAATAGTCCTTTGCGCAGGGCATAGAGAGTGACACTACGATACATGGCACCCGTGTCAACATAGATGTAGCCGACCTCACGGGCAAGGTCCTTGGCCATGGTGCTCTTACCGCAAGAGCTGTGGCCGTCGATGGCGATGGTTATTTTCTTCATAATGTATAGGATACGTTTATTATCAGACTATTGGCGCTGACATGGTATTTGGCATAACCGATGTGCAGCTTGAAGCGTTCGAGCGACAGGCCACCGCCCAACGACAGACCGGCGCCGTGGTTGCTCTCTCCGTCGTTGTCGCTGATCTTCATCTCCGAGGCCCGTCGGAAGTTATAGCCGGCGGCTAAGTAGATGGTGGGCGACAGGATGAGGTCGGCACCGATAGCCAGATGCTTCCCGAAGCCGTAGCTCCAGTCGTTCAGCTGGCTCAGGGTGGCGGAGAAACGCAAGGGCGAGTTGAGCAGGCGTTTGCTGAGGCCGATCTGCAGGTCGAGGGGGATGCGCTCAAACTCATCGTCGTATGCCTTGATCTGTCCACCTAAGTTCTTGGCCACAGCCGAGAGACTCAGTTCGCTCTCCTCCCAGAAATAGTTCAATCCTAAGTCGATGCCCACGGCCATAGAGTTGTAGCCAGCGATATGTGAGGTGATGAACCGTGCTGTGATACCACCCGACAGCCGGTTGCTCAGGGCGTAGGCATACGAGCCGGCCACTGCGATGTCGCGGGCCGAGAACTCACCTTGCTGCACATTGTCCCAACTCACCTCCTTCATGGTTCCGTAGTCCATGTACTGGGCACTCACGCCCCAGCTGCCCCGTTCGCCAGCTGCCTTCACAAAGGCGGCGCTGGCGGTCTTCGCACCCTCCATATAGGTCATATAGTTGAGGTTGATGGTGCGGTCGCTCACATCGTTGATCAGGGCGGGATTATGGAAGATCAGGGTGGCATCGTCCTCGATGATCGTGATATTGTCGCCGCCGAGGGCTGCCACATGGGCACTCACCGGCAATCTTAGGAAGTTATAGGCCGTCCGGCTCTCCTGAGCCATTGTCAGGAGTGCGCTAATCAATGAAATGATGGTAAAAACGGCTCTTTTCATCTAAATATTCCTAATTTCGGTGCAAAGTTACTGCTTTTTTTCTTAATTTTGCACACGGTTTTAGATATTAACGGAAGAAATGGCTGTTTTATTATGAACAGGACGACCAATTTCCTGCTGGGCCTGATCTTTGTACTGGCCTGTTTGTTTGTCGCGCTGGAGTGGAACAGCGGCGACAGCGGCTGGCATTTTTTCGATATGGAGGACGACCTTGAGGCGGAGATGGAACTCTCACCGCTGCACCGCGACGAGAACGAGGTGCCGATGATGAAGCCCACCGAAGAGACACCCCCTGAGGTGAAGTCGGAAGAGGTGAACCCTGTGGAGGAGGATGTGGAGATTCCGCCCGAGGAGGTGGAACCCGTCCCCGCCGAACTGCAGGAACCGCCGAAGCCCGAAGAGGAGGAAAAACTGCCTGAGGCCGTTGATATGTACGACGAACCCGTTGACTTCCGCGTCGTTGAGGATCTGCCGCAGTATCCTGGTGGTGCCGTGGAGTTCATGAAATGGCTCACCAAGAACCTGCGCTATCCGTCGTTGGCCCAGCAGCGCAAGATACAAGGAAAAGTGGTGGCTCAGTTCATCGTTGAGAAAGACGGTTCCATCACCGATCTGCGGGTGATTAAGAACCTCGACCCCTCTTGCGACCGTGAGGCTCTGCGGGTACTGCGCCTGATGCCAAAGTGGAAGGCCGGTCTCATGAATGCCAAGCCCTGCCGCACCCAAGTCTGCATCCCCATTGTCTTCAAATTGTAAATTGTTAAATTGTAAATGTTGTTATGTACAGCTCAGAAGAATTGCTCAAGAAGGTGAACGAGGCCCTGGAGAACCTCGCATACGACCGTCAGCCATATACGCTCTACGAACCGATACGTTATGTATTGTCGTTGGGTGGCAAGCGCATCCGTCCCGTCCTTATGCTCCTGGCTTATAACCTCTACCGCGAAGACCCTGAACGGATCATGTCGCAAGCCATCGGTGTGGAGACCTATCACAACTTCACATTGCTCCACGACGACCTGATGGATCATGCTGATATGCGCCGTGGCCACGAGACCGTGCATAAGAAATGGGATGCCAATCGTGCCATCCTTTCAGGCGACACCATGCTGTTGCAGGCTTTCGATCGGGTAGGGGACTGCGAGGCCGACAAGATGAAGGATGTGATGGACGTCTTTATCGTTACCACCTTCGAGGTGGGCGAAGGACAGCAGTTCGATGTGGAGTTTGAGACCCGCGATGACGTGACCGAGGCAGAATACATTGAGATGATTCGTCTGAAGACAAGCGTCTTGCTGGCCTGTGCTCTGAAAATCGGCGGTATCATGGCCGGGGCTCCTGCCGACGACTTAGCGAACCTCTATAAAACGGGCGAACAGATCGGTCTGGCTTTCCAGCTGCAGGATGACCTCCTCGATGTCTATGGCGACCCGAAGGTGTTTGGTAAGAACATCGGCGGCGACATCACCTCGAACAAGAAGACCTATATGCTCCTTAACGCCCTCAACCGCGCCAACCCCTCGCAGCATGCCGAACTCACCCGTTGGATCGAGGCCAAGACCTTCGATCGCGAGGAAAAGGTGGCGGCCGTCACCAGACTCTATAATGAAATAGGTATACGCCAACTCTGCGAGGAGCGCATCAACTACTACTTCGAACAGGGTTGTCAGTATCTCGACCGTGTCAGCGTTCCCGAGGAGCGTAAGACCGAACTCCGCAAGTATATCGCACAAATGATGAACCGTCAGTCGTGATGCTATCCTTTATCGATACCCATTGTCACCTCGATGGTGAGGAGTTCGCAGCCGACTGCGCCGAGGTGGTAGCCCGCGCTCGTGAGGCTGGCGTCGCCAAAGTACTGGTGCCTGGCATCGATCTCAAATCCTGTCAGACTGTCCTCGACCTCTGCCGCCAGTATCCCGACTACTGCTATCCCATGCTCGGCCTTCATCCCGAGGAAGTCCGCGCCGACTGGAAAGATGTCTTGGCGCAGATCCGTGAGGTATTCCCCGCCCCTTTAAGGGGAGGGGTTAGGGGTGGGGTGCCCATCATCGCCATCGGCGAAGTAGGCCTTGACTTCTATTGGAGCCGTGAGTTTGAGCAGGAGCAGTTGGAAGCCTTCGAGGAGCAGGTGCGCTGGTCAGTAGAAACCCGCCTGCCCCTGATGATCCACTGTCGCAAGGCGCAGAACGAACTGGTGGCCATCCTCAAGCGATACGCTTCCGACCTGCCCGGTGGTGTGTTCCACTGTTTTACAGGCAATGAGATCGAGGCCCGCGAACTTCTCCAGTTCGACCGTTTCGTGCTCGGTATCGGCGGTGTCCTCACTTTTAAGAAGTCGAATCTCCCCACAACCCTGCCAGCCGTGGTGCCCCTTGACCGTATTGTGTTAGAGACCGACGCCCCCTACATGGCCCCTGTGCCCCATCGTGGTCAGCGCAACGAACCGGCCTTCGTTCTCGAAGTGCTGCGAAAATTAGCAGCATGCTATGGTGTCAGCGAAGAGGTCGTCTGTGAGCAAACAAATGCCAACGTTGCCCGTATCTTCGGCCTGTAGAGTTAACAAAACATAATTATCCATTATCCATTATCCATTGTCCACTATTTTTTATTACCTTTGCAGCCGCTAAACTTTTTGGAGAGGTGCTCGAGTGGTTGAAGAGGCACGCCTGGAAAGCGTGTAACCGGCAAAACTGGTTCGCAGGTTCGAATCCTGTTCTCTCCGCAGGATTTTTATAATGAAGAGGTTTTATCTATTGTCCGTGTTGCTTATGTTATTGGCATTGCCGCAGACTGTGGGTGCCCAGGACACATCTAAACCCGATTCTTCCGTTATTGTAGTTGCCGACTCTGTTGCTCAGGACTCTGTTCTGACCACAACCGTCGATGATGCCGCTTTGGCTGAGGCCAATGGCGAGGAAGAAGCAGAGGGCGGATTCCATAAGCAACTGAAAACCAAATTCATCGATGGAAATGTAGGTTTTATGTCATTGGTCGCCTTAGCCTTGGTGTTAGGACTGGCCTTCTGCATTGAGCGCATCCTCTATCTGATGATGTCGGAAATCAAGTCAAGGAAACTGCTCGACGATGTGGAAGCGTGCCTCAATGCCGACGACCTCGAAGGTGCCAAGCAGCTCTGTCGCAGCACGCGCGGCCCCGTGTCGAGCGTGTGCTACCATGCTTTATTGCACATCAACCAGCCGATGGATGCCATCGAGCGCAGCGTCACCAACTACGGTGGTCTGCAGGCAGCGAACCTCGAAAAAGGCTGCTCGTGGATCAAGCTCTTCATCGCCATGGCGCCCTCTCTCGGATTCCTCGGCACCGTGATCGGTATGGTGATGGCCTTCGACAGCATCCAGACGCAGGGCGACATCAGTCCCACCATCGTGGCCCAGGGCATGAAGGTGGCATTGATTACTACCATTTTCGGTATCATCGTGGCCCTCGTGCTGCAGCTCTTCTACAGCTATATCCTCTCGAAGATTGAACACCTCACGGCTCAGATGGAAGAGTCGGCCATCCGCCTGCTCGACCTCATGGCCCTTTGGAAGCAGAACCATTAACCATTAACCCTGAACCCCCTGAACCATCCATGCCCTTCGTCTCCCCTTTGATCGCCGACATCATG